>OAVW01000248.1_pt1 | contig 18975 bp, 16 predicted proteins | sample 1495321 | NCBI WGS metagenome assembly OAVW01 (sample SAMEA2580108, study PRJEB22360) | human gut metagenome | biome: human gut; feature: human-associated habitat; material: faeces | place: Denmark | collected 2008/2010 | reverse complement strand
CCTACATGGTTCACCCCGCCCCTTCGCGTATCTGCGCTATTTCAGCTCGTCCACGTGCCGCGCCCGCAAAGCACGAGCGGTCGCTGTCGCGTAATCAACCGCCTGCACCACCCACGGAATAAGCAACCGCCAATACATGCGCTTGGGCAGGTTACGCGCCACCGCCGCCCTGCGCAACGCACCCCAACGGTCCATGAGCGCCGGAATCGACCGGACCATCAACGCAATCAGCAGACCCAGACGCTCCGGGGAAAGACCAACGAAACGCAACGGCGAACACAGCCTCACAAAACCGTCAATCAGAACCGGCAGGGGAGTGCTCACCAGCAGAGCGCGGGACGCATAAAAAGCCGTCAGCATAGTCGCGATAGCATCCGCGCCGGAGGCGTACTGGCCCGTAAACACGTAATAGCCGACCATAATCAGTAGCAGCAGAGACAGCGTGCGGACCACCAGCCACAGCTGGGAGGCAGGCACACCAGCCCACAACGCGCAGAACGTGGACGCCACCAAAGCCACCAACGCCACCTGCCAGCCGGTCACCGCCAACAACAAGAACAACCCAAAGAAGAGCGTGCCCTTGAACCATAGCGGCGCCCGATGCACCGGCGTGTTCAACGGCTGGTAGAAACCCACCAGCAGAGTACCGGGGTTGAAATCCGAGCCCTGGCCGGCGGGGCGAGGATTCACGCGCGGCGTGTTAGCGCCCATGCGCGCCTCCTGCAGTGTCCGTGCTGTCGCCTGCATCTTCGATATCGGCGCCTTCATTCGGGAACCCCTCGGCACACCACGTGCGGTACTGCTGCACCAGCTGCACCGCATCCCCCTGAGCGAGCAAACGGCCGTCATGAATAATCACGGCTTCATCGCAGGACGCCGCCAAATCCAGATCGTGCGTGCTGAGCACCAGCATCTGATCCAGCGACTCCAAATGCTTGAGTAGCCGCGCGCGATTGCGCAAATCCAGCAGGGTGGTCGGCTCATCGAGCAGAAGAATCTGCGGGCGCGCCGCCAGCACGCTGGTGAGAGCAACCAGCTGCTTTTCGCCTCCTGAGAGGGTGAAAACGCTCTGGTTTTCAAGGTGTTCCAGGCCGCGCTCACGGAGCAGTTCACGAATCCGTTCGCGGCGCTGCTCACCGCTGAGAGCACTGCCTTCAACGGCGGCGGCACGGCGCAGGCTCAGGTCAATATCTTCGGCAACGGTAGGCATAATCAGCTGTGCCTCCGGCTGGGCGAAGAGCATGCCCACACCCTCAAAAGCGCCCTGCGAATGACCGCGAGCGCCCTGGGAGTCGCGGCTCGGTGCCTCCAGGGTGTCGACACCGTTCACGCGCACAATACCTTCATCCGGGTGGGTGAGCCCATTGAAAAGCCCCAGTAAAGTGGACTTACCGCTACCGTTCAGACCCAGCACCGCGGTGCGCTTCGCCGTGAACTGCAGGCTCACATCCTTGAGGATACGGCGATGCCCGCCTTCGGGCAGCTCGGTGAAAACACTCACCGATTCAAGCTCAAGGGCGGGCATGCTGGTAGAGGCGCTCACCGCCTGCTCGCCCTGCACCTGCTGCGGTGCAGGCTGGGGCGGGGGGGGGGGGAAACTTCTGCGGTGCAGGCTGGCGCGTGGAGCGGCGAAAAAACATAGCTATCCTCTCGTGTGGCACATCGTGTGCCTTTAACGCTGGGCAGAAGCCAGGGACGGGAAGGCGCGGCGTACAGACAAACCAACCAGAACCGCGATCGTGGACTTCACCAGATCCCAGGGAACGAATACCATTGCCGCGCTGAACGCGGCGTCAAAAGTCATGTGGGCGTTCACCATCATACCGGCGATACCGCAGGCGGTCAGAACCACAAAACCGCAGAAGTTCGCGACCAGAGCCATAAGGAAGGTCGCACCAACCGAACGGGTGTTGCGGGTGAGCAGGTATGCGAGGGTACCGGCAATAGCGGCGAAGGGCAGGAAGCCGAGCAGGTAGCCGGCACTCGGTGAGGCGAGTGTACCCAAACCGGCGCCGCCCTTAGCGAAGATAGGCAGGCCAGCGAAACCAACCAGCAGGTACAGCGCCACGGAGGCGGTGGCACGCTTGCCGCCGAGCACCTGTGCGGTGATGTAAATGCCGAGGGTCTGGAAGGTGAAGGGAACCGCAACGCCGCCCAAGCTGACGGCGGGCATGATGGCGAGTGCGGCGATGAAGCCCGCGAACACTGCGATGAGGGAGAGGTCGGTGGCGAGGGAGGTCTTTGCCGCTACATTACGGCGCGGTGCTTGAGTTGCCTGGGGTTCCTGGGCTGATTCGCGCACGGAATCGGTCATTGGGGTGGTACTCCTTTGATACGTATTGCTCTGCAGATTTTTCTACAGAGTTGAGGGTGGCGGTGGTTGACTGCTTGTCACAACCCAGTTTTGAACAATGTTCTATGAATGGTGTTCGGTATGTATAGTACACCGCACACCATGAAAACAAAAGGTGCCCCACATGCGCACTCGGCACGCCTGCACTAAAATTGATGAGGTGCTCTGCGTGCTCGCCGCTTCTAACCCGGCAAATCCCGCCTACCGAGCACTATCAACCCACACACCAGACCGCCATCCGGAAAGGCACCCATGATTGCTGTACAGAACCTCGAATTGCGTGCAGGCGCACGCCTGCTCATGGAAGAGGTCACCTTCCGCATCGATAAGGGCGACAAGATTGGTCTGGTGGGCCGCAACGGTGCCGGTAAGACCACTATGACTAAGGTGCTTGCCGGTCTGCCCCTGCCTGCTGCCGGTACGGTGACCCGCAGCGGCACTATCGGCTACCTTCCGCAGGACCCGAAGGTGGATGACATGAGCCAGCTGGCGCGTGACCGCATCCTTTCGGCGCGTGGCCTGGACGGTGTGGCGCGCAAGATGCGTCAGGCGCAGAACGATATGGCGAGTGAAGACCCGGCAGTACGCGCTAAGGGTATGCGCCGCTACGACCGTCTTGAGGCTGAGTTCATTGCCGGTGGCGGCTACGCGGCTGAGTCGGAGGCGGCGGTCATCACCTCCAACCTGGATTTGCCGGAGCGTGTGCTCGCCCAGCCGCTGTCTACTCTGTCGGGTGGTCAGCGTCGCCGTGTGGAGCTGGCGCGTATTCTCTTCTCCAACGCGGACACCATGCTGCTGGATGAGCCGACCAACCACCTGGACGCCGACTCGATTCTGTGGTTGCGCGATTTCTTGAAGAACTTCTCGGGTGGCCTGATGGTCATTAGCCACGATGTTGAGCTGATGGAGCTGGTCGTCAACCGCGTCTTCTACCTGGACGCGAACCGCTGCGTGATTGACCAGTACAACATGGGCTGGAAGAACTACCTGACCCAGCGTGAGCAGGATGAGCACCGCCGCAAGCGTGAGCGTGCGAATGCGCAGAAGAAGGCGAACGCTCTGATGGAGCAGGCGAATAAGATGCGCGCGAAGGCGACGAAGGCTGTTGCTGCTCAGCAGATGATTAAGCGTGCTGAGAAGCTTCTGCGCGGTCTGGAGGATGAGCGTCAGAGCGATAAGGTTGCGGCGATTCGCTTCCCGGATCCGGCGCCGTGCGGTAAGACTCCGCTGTCTGCGCAGGGCTTGTCGAAGTCCTATGGCTCTCTGGAGATTTTCACGGACGTTGATTTGGCGATTGACCGCGGTTCGCGCGTGGTGGTGCTGGGTCTGAACGGTGCCGGTAAGACCACTCTGCTGCGCATGCTGGCTGGTTCCACCGAGCCTGATACGGGTGAGGTCGTGTACGGTCACGGCGCGAAGCTGGGCTATTTTGCGCAGGAACACGAAATTCTTGATGGTGACCGCACTGTCTTTGAGAACATGAAGTCTGCCGCGCCGGATCTGGATGACACCCGCGTGCGCACGATTCTGGGTTCGTTCCTGTTCTCCGGCGATGACGTGGATAAGCCTGCCGGTGTGCTTTCCGGCGGTGAGAAGACCCGTCTGTCCCTAGCGACCCTGGTTGCGTCGAGCGCGAATGTGCTGCTGCTCGATGAGCCGACCAACAACCTGGACCCCGCCTCGCGTGAGGAGATTCTGAATGCGTTGAAGGCGTACCAGGGCGCTATTGTGATGGTTTCTCACGATGAGGGTGCCGTGGAGGCGCTGGATCCTGAGCGTGTGCTACTTCTGCCGGATGCGGTGGAGGACCTGTGGTCGAAGGAATACCAGGACCTGATTTCGCTGGCTTAAAGCAATATTCGCTGACATAAAAGCCGACATAAAAGTACGGGGGAGGCTCCGGTGCCGCGTGGTACCGGAGCCTCTTGTGTGTATTGCGCGTTGTTTTATTGTCCGGGGCGTATTGTCCAGGGCGTATTTTTTGTGTTCTGAAAATGTGTTGCGGAGATATTGCCGGTATTTTTCTCGTGGATAGATAGTGCGGAAAAATGTGACCTGGCCCGTGGGTTTGTATTGTTTTCTGATCGTATGTGGTGTAATTGCGTTCCTGTGCATGGGAACTATGGGTTCTGACACACGAAACTTGCGGCGTATTTGATGGGAAATAATGTTGCCTTGTGGGTTTTTCTGAGGGAAAGAAAAGCTCTCAGGCGATATTTCGGGGGGTCTGTGTGGGCTTTTCGAATTTTTCATGTGTCTCTACATACATTGTGGGAAAAATGGTAGAAACACAACATGCGTGGGGCGTAGACTTATAACTGTTCCCGCCATTGCGAGGACGCAAATGCGAAACATTAGGGCTCACTACCGATGGTGAGCTAACGCGGGGGAGAAGAGATTCCCGCCCGCTCACGAAGGAGAACTACCAATGCACAACACTGAGTTCGAGAAGTACCCCACCTCCGGTGAAGAGAACGTTGAGGTTGACGTCTTCTGGCCCATCCAGGACGCTTAATCTCTCACCCCGATAGGTCGGGATAAGGATTAGAAAAGCGCCCCGCCGCTTCCGTAAGGGAAGTGACGGGGCGCTTTGCTGTCCTCAGTGAGAATTTAGTTATGCGGCGTGAATACCCAGTCCGAACATTTGCAGAGGGTATTCGGTAAAGCCCATCATGGCTGCCGCGTACCAGGCGATGTACCCGGTCAGTGCTAGAACGAGTGCCTTCTCGCGTACGCTGCCGGCATCACCCAGGATTGGCAGTGCCATGTAGCCGCTCTTTTTCCATAGGGGGGACGCCACCAGGGGCTTGATGACGATGGGGTAGAGGGGCAGCAGTCCGCGGGTTGTCAGTAGATCGCCAATGAGGTGAATGGTCGCGCCGACCGAAATAGCCCAGGGGAGCAGTGCCAGCGAATCGGTTGTGTAGGCTGCGTACCCGAGGGCAACGGCGCCGATCCATCCACCCGGTGCGCCGAGCACGCGCAAGGCTAGACCGCCCGAGAATGCGGCAAGAAGCAGTGAGGCCCAGGGGATTCCGTTGTAGCTCAGGTTGGCACTGAAATAGGCAACCGCCCAGAAAGCTATCAGACCCAAAATGGAGTGCGTTCCCTTGCGGTGTCCGCCGCTGACCGCCCCGACAATGCGTGCTACCCAGCGTGAAATGGGCGGAATGGAGTTGGCGATACTGCCGTTGTGGTGGTCAATATCCGGTAGCATGCCCGCCCCGGCGCACGCCAGGGTGGTCACGATGAGGGTGGGGGTATCGGGAACCTGCACCACTCCCGTCTCGACGAGCACTAGCCAGCCAGCTGCGGCGCTGACGGTGTGCGAATAGCCCATCATGGGGAGGTGCCTCCTTGAATGCGATTGTTCGGCGAGTGTGGTTGCCCTGCGAGTGTGATTACCCAGTGCGCCGGGATGTTCACCCGAACTAATTAGAACAAATATAGCATATATCGAAACTACTTTCGATAGGTGGGGTTATCCCTCAAACGGCGCCACCTTAAGCGGCATCACCTCTCAATGGCACTACCCCTCAAAGGGTAGAGTCTGCTTCCAGAACTCACGCTCGCGCAGGTAATTCTCCAGCCAGCCCACGTGCTCGGAGCACGCCAACCAAATCTTGCGGCGCTCGGGGGTGTGCACCTTCGGGTTGTTCCAGAGCAGCTGAAATTCTGCCGCCTGCTGGCAGCCCTTGCGGGAGCACTTGGCGTACTCGGGCTGTGCATCCTGAGAAAGTGAACCGAGCAGATCCATGTCTTCTTATCCTTACTATTGCGCCTGGACGTGCGGTGTTATTCCGTGCCCGCGCGACCGGGCAGAAAAGGGGTGCGGGCTGTTCCGCTTCAGCTAGTGTACGCGCCCGATGAGGCATGTAAAAGAAGGGGAGCAGGTGTTCAGTGTTCAAGAGCGGAGTGTAGCCTGCGGCACCTTTGCGCTAAAACGCGGTAAAATAGGGTTTGTCTGTCCATCCGTCCACACCCCAACCGCGTAGCCGCTGCATCGGCTCTGATCGTGAGGGGTCGACTCATCAAGGAAGCTCATGAGCGAGAACACTCCCAAGACCGTGCTGGTCACCGGCGGCAACCGAGGCATCGGCTACGAAATTGCCAAGGAATTCCAGGCAGCAGGACACAACGTCTGTATCACCTACCGTAGCGGTGAAGCCCCCGAAGAATTTTTCGCCGTCAAGGCAGATGTACGCGATGCCGACAGCATTAACGAAGCATTCAAGGAAATTGAAGCAGAATTCGGCCCCGTTGAGGTGCTGGTCGCCAACGCAGGTATCACCCGCGACATGCTGCTGATGCGCATGAAAGAATCCGACTTCACCGACGTTATCGACACTAACCTCACCGGTTCTTTCCGCGTGGTTCAGCGCGCCATCAAGGGCATGCTGAAGCTCAAGCGCGGCCGCATCATCCTGGTTTCCTCCGTGGTGGGTCTGTACGGTTCCCCGGGCCAGGTCAACTACTCCGCATCTAAGGCGGCGCTGGTCGGTATGGCACGCTCCATCACCCGCGAGCTGGGCGGCCGTAACATCACCGCTAACGTGGTGGCACCGGGCTTCATTAACACCGCAATGACCGAGGTTTTGCCCGAAGAGACCAAGAAGAACTACCTGGCGTCCATCCCGGCTGGTCGCTTCGCGGAGGCGGAAGAGGTCGCTCGCGTGATTCGCTGGCTCGCATCCGATGAGGCTAGCTACATTTCTGGCGCTGTCATCCCCGTTGATGGCGGCCTGGGCATGGGTCACTAACCCCACCCCGTACAGACTGCACGAAGCGCCCGAACGTGGGTGCACCCTTTCTAAACTTTAAGGACATAAAACTATGGCACAGCTGACCGGCAAGACCATTATCATTACCGGCTCCTCCCGCGGCGTTGGCGCAGACACCGCACAGATTCTCGCCGCTGAGGGCGCGAACATTGTGGTGAACTACCGCTCCAAGGCACCGCGCGCGAACAAGATCGTCAAGGCTATTGAAGAGGCTGGCGGCAAGGCAATCGCAGTGCAGGCTGACGTGACCAACAATGAAGACCTGCAGAACCTCGTCAACACCGCCGTGGAGACCTTCGGTTCCCTGGACTACCTGATCCTGAACGCGTCGGGCGGCATGGAGACCGGCATGGGCGAAGACTACGCAATGCGCCTGAACCGTGACGCACAGCTGAACCTGGCACGCCTGGCTGCAGAGAAGATGCCCGAAGGCGCACGCATTGTGTTCGTGACCAGCCACCAGGCGCACTTCATCCGCGAGGTTGAGACCATGGACGAGTACAAGCCCGTCGCAGAGTCCAAGCGCGCAGGCGAAGACGCACTGATTGCCGAGATTCCCGCACTGTCCGAGAAGGGTATCTCCCTGGTCGTCGTGTCCGCTGACATGATTGAAGGCACCGTCACCGCAACTCTGCTGAACCGCCTGCACCCCGGCGCTATTGAGCAGCGCCGCGAGACCGCTGGCAAGCTCTACACCGTCAACGAGTTCGCGCAGGAAATCGCGAAGATGGTCACCGCAGACGTTGAGACCGGCCACGTTGAGCTGGTCGGCGGCGCACGCGGCTTCATCGACTAATAACTTCAGCCGCTATAGGTGCCGTTGCGGATGCGCCCGCCCCTCTGACAAGGTACATTTGATGAGGCGCGCCGCCCCTGACGCGGCGGCACCTATAGCCCCTAAGGTTTAGCGCGAGGAGCCCAATGTGGGGTACCCGCGCACTATGCGCCAATCGCTCCGATAACCCGGCACGGGTTGCGGGGTGGGGGCGCATCCCATCCATCTAACTCACTGGAAGAAGAACCATGAGCACCGTACTCAACCTTCAGAATGTCTCCGTGATTCGCGGCGGCCGCCCCATCCTTAACAACGTTTCGTGGACTGTGAACGAAGGTGAACGCTGGGTCGTTCTGGGCCCCAACGGCGCCGGTAAGTCCACTCTGCTTTCGATTGCGGCAGCCCGCCTGCACCCGACCAGCGGCGAGGTTGAAATCCTTGACGAGACCCTCGGCGCTGTTGACGTATTCGACCTGCGCCCGCGCATTGGTCTGTCCTCCGGTGCTTCGGCTACCCAGATTCCCGCCAACGAGAAGGTTTCCGACGTTGTCGTGACCGCAGCGTACGCTGTGTCCGGCCGCTGGAAGGAAGAATACGACGTCATGGACGACGAGCGTGCCACCGAGTTGCTGGCTGAGTGGGGTGTCGATACCCTCGCGGACCGCACCTTCGGCTCCCTCTCCGACGGTGAGCGCAAGCGTGCACTGATTGCCCGCGCCCTCATGACCGACCCGGAGCTGCTGCTGCTGGACGAGCCCGGCGCAGGCATGGACATCTCTGGCCGTGAGGACCTGGTTGAGCGTCTGACCGCACTTGCCGCTGATCCCTACGCACCGGCTACCGTGCTCATCACCCACCACCTCGAGGAGATTCCCTCCGGCTTCACCCACGCCCTGATGATTCGCGACGGCGGCGTGGTTGCGGCCGGCCCGATCCTGTCCACCATTACCGAGGCGAACCTCGCAGCAACCTACGACATGGATCTGGCTCTGACCGTCACCTCCGCGGGTCGTTACTCCGCGTTTAAGCGCGCATGAGTCGAGGCCCCAAGCAGCTGACCGCCGAGCAGATTGCCGAGCGCGCCGAACGCGTCTACGCAATCGAATCGGTCACGGCTCTGGCGCAGGCACCCGAGCAGGCTTTGCGCTACTACACGCAGCTGACCGATGTGAAGCTCCGTAGCGCCATGGAGCCGCAGTGGGGTATTTACATTGCGGAGTCCTCGAAGGTGATTCGTCGTGCGCTCGCTGCAGGTCATCAGCCCGTTTCTTTCCTGATGAGTGAGAAGTGGGCTGATGATTTGGCGGATGTTCTGCGCGCCCATCCTGAAACTCCCGCGTATGTGGGCAGTGAGGAGCAGCTGGAGCAGGTGACCGGTTTTCATCTGCATCGTGGCGCGTTGGCGGCGATGGCTCCCCAGCCTCTGGAACAGTTGCTACAGGGTGCTTCTCGCGTGGCAATCCTGGAAGATATTGTGGACCACACGAATGTGGGTGCTATTTTCCGTTCGGCTGCCGCGCTGAACGTGGATGCTGTGCTGGTGACTCCGCGGTGCGCTGATCCGCTGTACCGCCGCTCGATTCGCGTGTCGATGGGTACTGTTTTTCAGGTGCCGTGGGCTCGACTGGAATCGTGGCCTGCCGACCTGCAGACCCTGCACGAGCTGGGCTTTAAGAGCGCGGCGTTGGCTTTGGAGGAAGACTCGCTGACCCTGGAGGAGCTGTCTGCTCGCCGGGATGAGAAGCTGGCGCTGATTCTGGGTACGGAGGGGCACGGCCTGTCACCCCGCACCTTGGCGGCGTGTGACGATACGGTGATGATTCCGATGTCGCACGGTGTGGATTCTTTGAATGTTGCGGCGGCGAGTGCCGTGGCGTTCTGGGAGACCCGCCCGCGTTCATAACCTGAGTTCTCACCTGATTCTTACCCCGCATGCGCACCTTCTTCGGGTGCCCTCGCGGTGTGTAGGTTGGTGCCTGTGAGGGAACGTACTGGGATTTAATCCGTGAAGGTGGTACCCTTAATGGGTTGTGCACGCCCTATGCGGGCACAATGGTGATGCGCTCTGAGATTTTCTCGATAGCTGCACATCGAAAAACCTACTCCATCTATATAAGGGCTACTGGCAAAATCCAGTAGCAGAAGAAGGTAATCAATGAAGGCAGAAATCCACCCGGACTACAACCTGGTTCTGTTCCGCGACCTCGCATCCGGCAAGGTCTTCCTGACCCGTTCCACCATGACCTCGGACAAGACCGAGAAGTGGGAAGACGGCAACGAGTACCCGATCGTCGAGGTTGAAATCTCGTCCGAGTCGCACCCGTTCTACACCGGTAAGCAGCGCATCATGGACTCCGCAGGTCGCGTCGAGCGCTTCAACGCACGCTTCGGCAACTTCGGCAAGAAGTAAATCTTCTTTCCCAGTTTTGCTCTATAGCGAAATCAATGCCCCGTTCTCCTTGGTTTTCAGGGAGGCGGGGCATTGTGCGTTCTGCGGCACATAGCAAAATAACTCGCACAAACGTGAGGAAAGTTGTAATGTAAAACCTTTCGTTCACCGGTGCGTAGACCCGCTGACGGCGTTACAATGGGAAAGTATTTTGCGAGCTGTGCATTTTCTGTGCTCTCCAGCGCCGCCCCATATCGGCGGGTTATTTTCCGGCTCTCTGTATTCTAGAGACTTCGCTGGATGCGCTACGCACCTCGCGTATCACCACCTCAAACAAAGGACAACTTAATGAGCGACGCTCACTCTGAACCGTCGCAGAAGAAGAAATGGGTCAAGCGTGCCCTGCTGATTCTGCTGATTCTTCTGCTGGTTATTACTCTCGGTATTGGTTTCTTTATCTGGCGTGCTGGCCACACCTGGGATAGCAAGACCGAGAAGTTCGACTCCATCACTAAGGTGGATGAAGACCTCAGCAAAATTAAGGAGCAGCTTGGCGAGGCTAAGAAGCTCAACGTGACGGAGCTGAAGGCTCCGACCGTCACCAACTCGGATACCGGCAAGAACGGTACCACCGATGCTGCTGCGGCTCTTGCAGCGAACGCGAGCGAGCACGATGCAGATGGCGACGGTATCTTGGACAACGGATACAATTACGGCGTTATTAAGGGACCCGGCAAGAACATTCTGTTGCTCGGTAGCGATACCCGTACTGGTGCTGATGCAGCTCTGGTGAGCGGTTCCCGTGCGGACACCATCATGCTGATGCACATCCCGGCTGACGGCAAGGGTGTGTACATCATCTCGATTATGCGTGACACCTGGGTTGATATTCCCGGTTACGGTACGGCTAAGGTGAACGCGGCACTGAACTACGGCGGTGTTTCCCTACAGGTTGCTACCATCGAAAACCTGGTTGGCGTCAAGATCGACCATGTGGCTGAAATTGAGTTTGAAGGATTCAAGTCTCTCGTGAATGCCATTGGCGGTGTGGATGTTCAGGTTCCCTTCGCATTCACCAGTAACGTTTGGACCTTTACTCCGGGCCTGATGCACCTTAATGGTAGCGGTGCCCTGAGCTTTGTTCGTGAGCGTTACTCGTTCGCTGATGGCGACTACCAGCGTGTTCGTAACCAGCGTGCATTCCTGCGTGGCCTGTACAACACGATGAAGGCTAAGGGCGCGTTGAGCAACGTGGCATCTTTCCAGTCTTCTATCGAGTCTCTGACCGACTATATGCGCGTGGACCAGGGTCTGAATGCAGCGCAGATTGCTCAGATTGCGGCTCCGGTGTTGACTAGCGGTGACACCACGATGCGTATGACCACTCTTCCGAACGCAGGTCCGGGTTGGTCCTATGATGGTCAGTCAATCATTTTTGTAGATCAGGCTGCAAATGCGCAGCTGGCACATGCTTTGCAAAATGACACGATGGATCAGTTTATGGCGACTTACGGTCAGGACTAAGGTCTAACTCCTTGCGGGGGTGAAAGCTTGTATGAGCTTTCACCCCCGCTGGTTTTTAACTGCTTCCGGGAAGCTACCGGGATGCAGACACTTGGAAGCGCCTCGTTACCGTTTAGAGGGCTGCTGGGGCACACAAAAGGGGCGGCTACCTCCCCGCGGTGGTGGGGTAGCCGCCCCTTTTGTATCGTTGCGTTGTATCTTTACGCCCTGTAGCAGAGGAATTTATGCCTTCGAGTCTTCTTCAGCCTCGTCGGTCTCTTCGTATTCTTCCTCGTACTCGTCGTAGTCCTCGTAGCCTTCGTGGTAGGGCTGACGGCCAAAGTAGAAAGCGACTGCCGCAACAGCGCCACCCAAGATGGCGATCAGGATGCCGAGCAGCGGGGTCCACAGCATCGAGATTAGGCCGGCGACCAGAACGGCAAGACCTGCACCCTTAACCAGGTTCAGCAGGCGCTCGCGTTCGGAGGGTTCGTAGTATTCCTCTTCCTCAATGCTGTACTCGATGACGGGCTTCTCTGCGGCGAGTTCGCTGCGAGCTTGCTCGGGTGCGGAGGAGCCACCGGTCAGGGAGCTCATGAAGCCGCGACGCCTCTTCGGCGCCTGCTGTGCGGAGGATTCCAGGTAGTGGCGTTCGCCTTCGGTGGGTACGAATGCGGCGGGCACATCGTACTCTTCACCAACGGGCAGCAGAGCCGGAACGTTGTTGGGCAGAGTCTCGTACCATTCCTGCGGAATATCGGCGGGGCGCGCAGCCTGAACGGTCAGGGACAGTTCCAGGGTGTTACCGCGAATAGTACCCCAGGCGCTGGTGAGGCGGTCGTTCTCAAAAGCGTAACGGATGACAGGTGTCAGCTGCTCAGACATCTGGGTGCTCAGGCGGCCCACGAGCTTGCGGTCGTGGCGCACCTCGACACTGGCAACGAAACGGCCGTCGGAGGTCTTGAGCTGGTTCGCTTCCAGGGTCAGGATCACGCGGCCTTCACCGCTGGGCGGCAGGATGCTGTGCAGGTATTCGGAGTGTTCCTTCTCGTCGAGCACCTTCATCGACGGGCCCTGGGGCAGCAGGGTCGCGCGGGTCGGTGCGTCGTTGAGGGGGAAGAGGGAACCGGGCGCGGACAGGGAGAGCACACCGGTGCTCTTCACGTGCATGCCGCCGCCTTCAGCACGCACGGCAACGGCGGAAAGCTGCAGGTGCGCGATGGGTTCGTAGCCGGAGGCGACCACGCGGGTAATAGAATCCCAGTACGCGGCGGAGTCTGCCGGGCTCATGCGGCCTACCTTGAATTCGTCAATGTAGACGGCGATGCTATTGGGCTCGTAGGGGTTATCCGGTTCGGGAACGAGGCGCGCTTCACCGTACCAGATACGTTCACGGTCGATGTGCAGTTCCTCAAAGATTTGGAGGGTTTCTGCTTCGTAGTAATCATCGGTGACAATGTCAACGCTACCGCGGTCACCGAGTGCGTAATCGACCACTGAAAACTCCTTCTGATGTGTCTAAGCGAGCGGATACCTAGTCTATTCTCTCATGCTTTCAGGGTGGACAGCTCACAAAAACGGGTGACATTTATCTGTCTTTTAGCACCGGGTGCATATAGTTTTGTGCCCTGATGAAACTGCCCCGGTAATAAGTGCCCTTGTCAGTATGTGAACTACTGTATGAGGGAAATATTGAGACGGCATACCGCCGCTATGAATTCTATAGATGAGCCAGAAAAAGACCACCGCCCGGCGCGTCCCGGTACGTTACCGGGAGCGTGCCGAACGGCAGTCTCTCAAAGAGGCTAGAGAACCTAGCGGGGGAGAGCGGAACCTAGTCTAGATACCGGCTCACACCCCGCCACAAGCCCTCAAACCATGCAGCTTAGTCCTGCAGGGAGGCGTTGAACTTCTGAGCCACAATCGAACGGTGGCCGTGATCCTGAGCCTCCAGAACCAGACGACGCAGAGCCGAAGGAGCCTCGGGGTTCGCCTCCAGCCAACGCTGAGCCAGCGCAACGGAGGGGTTACCCTCAACACCCAGACCCTCGGTGGAGCCGGTGTTGTACGGAGCCTTCGGGTACAGGCCACGCACAATGCGGGTCGCCATACCAATCGAACGAGACGCCCAGAGAGGCAGCAGAGCCTCAAAGTAGGAGTCGTAGTAGGACTCACGCAGCTCGACCGGACCGCGAGCAAAACCGTTAATGGTCGAAGCCAGAGCGTCGTTCGACAGCGACTCGTCTTCCATGATGGTCTTGTATGCGGCAGCCTTACGCTCAGCAGAAGGCAGGGCAGCAATCGCGTACGCGTAACCATTCGAAGAGATCGAGGAGGGGCTGTACTTCGCCGCACGGTCCAGATCCTCAACGGTCACCAGGTCGCGGCTTGCGAGCGCACCCAGTGCGCTCCAACCCAGGTTCTGGTCGTAAGGAATGCCGGTTGCGTCAGCAATATCGCCGGTGGTGTCTTCGAAAGCACCGCGGGCAATATCGCGGCAGAGCTCTTCACCCTTGGTCGCGTTGGTGGAGACCGAAATCAGGGCGCGCAGCAGAATCAGCTGCTCGTCGGAGCCGGGCTTAGCCTGGGCCAGTGCGGCTGCGAATGCGTCGTAGAGAGCATCGTAGAGGCGCTCGCGGCCGGTGGGTGCGGAGAAGGTTGCGATAGCGACCTGTGCGTTGTTGACCATGGTGCCCAGCAGGGACGCGCTCGGCTCCTTGGAGACGTTGCGTACGACTGCGTCGACGTAGATGGTGACGGGCAGGCGTGCATCGCGCACGTTCTCCCAGAGGGAGCCCCAGATGAGGCCGCGGGAGAGTGCGGATTCGAGGGTGGAGACACCTTCGATAGCTGCCTGCAGGCCGTCTTCGTCGGTCAGGGCGACCTTGGCGTAGGTGTGGTCTTCTGCGTTGAGCATGAGCAGGTCAGCTTCGCCAACGAGCTTCTTCTGCTCCTCGGTGAGCTCCACGCGGTGCTCGGAGACGGGCTCTGCCGGGTACTCGAGGGAGAGCAGGCCGGTGGAGACGAGCTTGCCGCCGGTCAGCGCGAAGGTTTCCAGCTTTGCCACGTGGGGGCGGCCCAGACCTGCGGGCTGCTGTACGGGCAGTTCCTGGGTGAGGATCAGGTCGGTGAGCTGGCCGTCTTCGCCGTAGACGCGCTTGGTGCCCAGTGCGGACACGCCGGAGGTCTGCAGCCATGCGTTAGCCCATGCCTGCATGTCGCGGCCGGACACCTCGTTGAGTACCTGCAGGAAGTCGTTCAGGGAGGTGTTGCCCCACTCGAAGCGCTTGAAGTACACGCGTGCTGCCTCGATGAAGGTGTCGAAGCCGACGTAGGCGACCAGCTGCTTGAGCACGGATGCGCCCTTTGCGTAGGTGATGCCGTCGAAGTTCTGCGATGCTGCTTCCAGGTGGGGGATGTCAGCGACGATGGGGTGGGTGGTGGGCAGCTGGTCCTGCATGTATGCCCATGCCTTGCGGTTGTTCGCGAAGGTGACCCATGCGTCGTTGAAGTTGTTGGCTTCCTTAGCGCCGAGGGTGCCCATGAAGTCTGCGAAGGATTCCTTGAGCCACAGGTCGTCCCACCACTTCATGGTGACGAGGTCGCCGAACCACATGTGTGCCATTTCGTGACAGATGGTGTTGGTGCGGCCTTCGAGGTCGTCCTCGGTTGCGCCGGAGACGAAGATGTAGTCTTCGGTGAAGGTAACCAGGCCGGGGTTCTCCATTGCGCCGATGTTGTATTCGGGCACGAATGCCTGCTCGTACTTGGGGTACGGGTAGGGGTAGTCGAAGAGGTCCTGGAAGAAGTCCAGGCCGTTTTTGGTGACCATGAAGATGTGGTCGTAGTCGAAGTGCGGCTTGAGGGACTGGCGGCAGTATGCGACCAGGGGGATGTCACCGCTGTTGACCTTGCTCTTGGGCTTGTAGGTGGTGGTTGCGGTGAAGTATTCGCCGGCAACGATTGCGGTGATGTAGGTGGAAATCTTTGCGGTGGGGGAGAAGACTCGCTTGGTGATGGAGCCGTCGGTGGGGTCTACGACCTGGCTTTCGAGTACGCCGTTGGAGCTGACGACCCAGTCCTTGGGCGCGGTGATGCGGAAGTTGAAGACTGCCTTCAGGTCGGGCTGCTCGAAGTTCGGGAAGACTCGGCGGCAGTCGGAGGGCTCGTACTGGGTGTACAGGTAGACGCGACCGTCGGAGGGGTCGAAGTAGCGGTGCATACCTTCGCCGGAGCGGGAGTAGTAGGAGCGACCGTGGATGGTGAGCACGTTTTCTGCCTGCAGGTTGGGCAGGGTGATGCGTGCGCCGTTGACGACATCAGCCAGGGTCAGTTCGGTGCCGTTGAGCTTAACGGAGTCGACGCTGTGGTGGATGTAGTCGATGAAGGTTTCTGCACCGGGGGTGTTGCAGGAGAATCGGACGGTGGTGACGGTGGGGTAGGACTCGAATTCGGGGTCCTTGGCGTTAGTCAGGTCAACATGCACGTCGTAGGTGTCGACACTGATGAGAGCCGAACGTTCTGCGGCTTCTTCGCGGGAGAGGTTCTCATTATTCATGCTCTTTATTCTAGTCGGTATGACCGGAAATATGGCAGTTGAGTGGGCGTGCCGGTCATATTAGTTGAGGTGTGAGGGGTTGTGGCACGGTTTGAAATAAACGTCACTCAATATGTGATACAGAACATACTCTTTCGATTTGCGGAGTGCTCAGAAAGCCCGTATAGTATTACGTGTTGCTTCGAACGGCACCGAAAGGAAAACGTTCGAAAGTCACCTGCGCGGGTGGCGGAATAGGCAGACGCGCTAGCTTGAGGTGCTAGTCCTCGTATTAGAGGGTGGGGGTTCAAGTCCCCCCTCGCGCACAGATAATCCCCGGTTCTTTGGAACCGGGGATTTTTGTATGCCCGGTAAAAAGTACACAAAAAAGCAGTGGGGTGAGGCTCCTTGAATGGAACCTCACCCCACACTAGCTACGCTAAGGAAGCTAGAAGAACAGCTGCATCAGCTGAAACTGAATTACTCAGCACTCAGAGAATTACTCAGCCAGACGCTCCGGGTCGGTGGTGACCAGAATCTTCACAGCGGTCTCGTTGTGGTGAATCAGGGTATCGAAGCCCTTGTCAATCAGGTCTTCCACAGCGATCTTGCCGGTGATGAAGGGCTTGAGGTCAATCTTGCCGGACTCAACCAGCTTGATGGTCTCGGGGTGGGAGTTCACGTATGCGATGGTGCCGCGGATATCGAGCTCCTTGAGCACAATCTTCTGAACATCCAGGGAAGCGGGCTTACCCCAAATGGAGACGATGACGACCTTACCGGTGGGCTTGAGAGCATCCAGGATCAGGTCCAGTGCGGGCTGAACGGAGGTGCACTCGAACGCGATGTCAGCGCCACGGCCGTCGGTCAGCTTGTGAATCTCAGCCAGAACGTCGGTCTCTGCGGGGGAGAAAGCGTAGTCAGCAACACCGGAGTCCAGAGCCTTCTGGCGACGCAGCGGGGACAGCTCGGAGATAATAACCTTAGCGCCCTTAGCCTTCAGAACTGCGGAGGTCAGCAGACCGATGGGGCCAGCACCGGTAACCAGTGCGAATGCGCCCTCTTCGAACTCGCCTGCACGCTCAACAGCGTGGTAGCCAACGCTCAGGGGCTCAATCAGTGCAGCCTCGTCCAGGGGAATGTTGTTAGGAATCTTGTGAACCCAGCGGCGCTTGACAGCAACCTTCTCGGACAGACCGCCACCGCGACCTGCCAGACCGATGAAGTTCATGTCCTTGGACAGGTGGTAGTCCTTGGAGTCGGGGCCGGTGTAAACGTCATCACGAATGATGTAGGGCTCGACGACAACGTGGTCGCCAACCTGCAGGTCGTCTACGCCTTCGCCCAGTGCCTCAACAACACCGGAGAATTCGTGACCGAGGGTGACGGGGGAGTCCTCACCAGAAATGGGGTGGGGGTGACCGTGCTGGGGGCAGAAGATGGGACCGTCCAGGTATTCGTGCAGGTCGGTACCGCAAATGCCGCACCAGGCGACCTTGACCAGAACCTCGCCCGCAGCGGCTTCGGGTGCGGGGATGTCTTCAATGCGGATGTCGTGGCGGTCGTAGAAGCGTGCTGCCTTCATGGGATGGAGCTCCTTAGCGTGGTTGTGGCGCTCACTGCGGTGTGTGCTTGCTGGTACGGTTCGCATCCGTGGGTCTGTCACGGTGTTGACAGAGGCCCAAACGGTATTGTCTGGACCGGTTGTGAACTGTCCTGCCGGCATTCGCATCGCTAGCGCCGGATGGTGATGGGTGCGGCTGGATTGTCGCTCCCATGTGCTTAACGCTACTCCAATGAATCAAAGATTCCTAGGATATATACAAAATTTCTTTTATGTGACAGATATTTCTTTTTGGGTGTTTTTGACTCCATCACGCCCGAGCATCTAGCGCCCGGCGAGCGCAGACGGTAGCGTAGAAGCATGACTGACGCGAACGCACAGGGCACCGCCGCCCACACCCAGCCCACTTCTGACGGCTCCGGTCGAACGGCACCGAACCGACCCGCCGCAATAACCCGCCACTACGACGCGCCCGACGCTGATTGCGTGCGCGGTAGCGAGTACTCCGAGATTCTTGCCCTCGAAACCGAGCGGCGTAAGCGTGCCGCTGAGCACCGCCGCAAGCGCGGGCACGCGCATCCCGAGCGGGAACATGCCGACCATGGTCAGCCCGAGCAGGAACGTAGCCACGGCGAGCGCCACGGTCATGGAAAGGGGCACGGGCATGGAAAGGGCCACGGCGCGCATCACGGTCACCGCCTCGATGAAGATAGCGGGCTGGCGCATATTCGCCGCGACCTCGCCGATTCCGTAGCCACCCGCGCGGATTCTTTGACCGCAATTCTCAAGGCGATTCACGCGCACCCTGAGACTGCCTACGAGGAGTATTTCGCCTCCCGCACGCTCGTTGATGCGGTCCGCGAGGCCTACCCGAACCTCAGTAACCCGAACCTCAAGATCGAGTACCCCGCCTTCGGTCTGGATACCGCGTTCAAAGTGGAGCTCACCAGCGCCGACTATGACCCTGCCAAGCACCGCACCATCGCGATTCTCTCCGAATATGACGCGCTGCCGGGCATCGGTCACGGCTGCGGCCCCAACGCCATTGCGGGATCCGGGCCGGCGCTCACACC
>OAVW01000243.1_pt1 | contig 19030 bp, 17 predicted proteins | sample 1495321 | NCBI WGS metagenome assembly OAVW01 (sample SAMEA2580108, study PRJEB22360) | human gut metagenome | biome: human gut; feature: human-associated habitat; material: faeces | place: Denmark | collected 2008/2010 | reverse complement strand
CCGCACCCGCCGCATCCTCAGCTTGGTGTAGGAATCCTACTTAAACTGGTCCTTCAGGCGGGAGAAGAGGCCACCGCGGTGCTTGACCTGCGAACCCTCGGTGAGGGATTCACCGCGCAGGGCGGCGAACTGGCGCAGCAGTTCACGCTGTTCTTCGGTCATGTCGGTGGGGGTGACCACCTGGATACGTACCAGCAGGTCACCGCGACGCTCGGTGCCGAGCACGGTTGCGCCCAGGCCGTTGAGGGTGATCACGTCACCGCTCTGAGTGCCTGCGGGGATAGTAACTTCCTGGTCGCCGTCGAAGGTCTTCAGCGGGATGGTGGTGCCCAGTGCCGCCGCAACCATGGGGATGTTCACGGTGGTAACCAGATTGTCGCTCTCGCGGCTAAAGTACTTGTCGCGCTTGACGTTCAGATCAACGTACAGGTCGCCGTTGGGGCCACCGTACAGGCCTGCCTCACCCTTGCCGCGCAGGCGGATACGCGCCTGGTCGTGCACGCCGGCGGGAACGTTGAAGGTCAGCGGCACGTCTTCACGTACTCGGCCCTGACCGTGACATTCAGGGCAGGGAGTCTTGATGACGGTGCCGTAGCCGTGGCAGTCGGGGCATTCAACCTGCTGCATGACGGTACCGAGGATGGACTGCACGCGGCGCTGCATGAAACCGTGACCGGAGCAGGTGGTGCAGGTTTCGGGCTGGGTGCCCTCTGCGGTGCCTTCACCGTTACAGGACTTGCAGGTCACGGCGGAGCGACGCTCAATGGTCTTCTCAACACCGAACACGGCGTCCTGCAGGCTGATGGAGACGGTAATCAGGTCGTCCTGGCCCTGACGCATGCGGGATGCGGGGCCGCGGGCACCCGCCGCACCACCGGTGAACATGTTCAGCAGGTCCTCAAAACCGCCGAAGCCGCTGAATCCGCCGCCCGGGTAGCCGCCGCCTCCGGGGTAGCCTGCGCGGCCCTGTTCGTCGCCGGTGGTGTCATAGTTGCGGCGCTTTTCGGGGTCGGAGAGCACCTCGTAGGCGAGGGTGACGCGCTTGAACTCTTCGGCTGCGTCCTCGGAGGGGTTCACGTCGGGGTGTAGCTGGCGTGCCTTCTTTCGGTACGCCTTCTTGATCTCTTCGGGGCTGGCGTCTTTCGATACGCCGAGAGTATCGTAGTGGCTCATGCGTTTCCTTCCTCTCGAGACGATGGCGGTGCTCGATGAGTGCACCGCCAACAATGGTCGTATCAATTCTAGGGGATACTACCCCCGACCCGATACAATGGCTAAGGCGGAAGGGGGGTCGCCCCCGCTATCCGCTTAATCTGCGGCGCGCGCCGAACTCCGTTTTAGTTCCCCCGCCGGTTCTGTCTTATGGTTCTGGCGCTGTCACCGCCCTGACTGGCTCTGCTGCCCCTACCGCCCCAAAGGAGAATACGTTGAGTACCCACCACTCCCCCTACGGCTGGGGTGCCCAGGATCTAAACGCCGCCCGCATGAGCCGCCAGGCGCCGGCCCCGCGTAAGGTGCCGCTGCGTCGCGGCCTGCTGATTGAGGATATTAACGGCTGGGTGGGTGAGGTCGTGAAGGCTGAACGCATCGGCGGTGCCCTGTTCTTCGGACTCGAGGACGCGAAGGGTCGCGTGAAGAACTTCCCGCTGGGTCCTGGTTACCTGATTGAGGGTGAGCCCGTTGAGATTGTCGCCCCGGTGGCGGCGAAGGAGCCGAAGCGCACGATTTCTCGTTCCGGTTCTATTGCGGTGAAGAACGCCCCGGCTCGGGTGGCGCGCGCCTCCCGCATCTGGGTTGAGGGCCTGCACGACGCCGAACTCGTGGAGAAGGTTTGGGGCCACGATCTGCGCGTTGAGGGTATTGTCGTGGAGCCGCTGCACGGCGTGGATGATCTTGCCGGTGCTATTCGTGAGTTCGCGCCGGGCCCGGGCCGCCGCCTGGGTATTCTGGTCGACCACCTGATTGAGGGCACGAAGGAGCAACGCATTGTTGCGGATGCGCTGGCTGTGCCGGGTGCCGCCGGGCACGTGAAGATCGTGGGCCACCCGTTCATCGATATTTGGCAGGCGGTCAAGCCCTCGGTGCTGGGTTTGAAGGCGTGGCCGCAGGTGCCGCGCGGTGAGGACTTCAAGAAGGGCACGCTACGTCGTCTGGGTCAGCCGCACGAAACGCAGGCGGATGTGGCGCAGGCGTGGAAGCATATTCTCTCCCGCGTTGACTCCTACGCTGACCTGGATCCGACGCTGCTCGGTCCGGTCGAATCGCTCATTGATTTTCTCACCGAGCCGGGCGCCTAACCGCACCCGAAACCCGCTATTGCGCCCCCGTCTGCGGGCGCAGGTGTGAATTTGCTCAGAACCTTTCCCTCGAGGGCATTATCCTGTGGGTTTTGTCCCCTAAAGCGGTACAATAGTTGAGCGTGTGGCATTGCCTCTGTGGGTTTATGTTGCACCATCACTACACTCTGGGTCACCACCGCTCAAACGATTCACCTCTTCGGAGGGCAGATCCACCAGCTTAGGTGATCACCACAAGAAACTTCTATCGAACCAGGATTTTCGTGACTAACGATGTTCGCCCGGCAACCGGGCCTCAGAAAACCCGTAAGATTAGCGTGATTCAGGACCGCAACCGTGCGACTCTCGCGCATTTCGGCGGTATTCTCGGCATCATCCCCTCTGCTGCGGTTTTCTACGTCAGCCGCAATAACGCGCCCTTTGCTGAGCAGGAGGCTCGCGAGGCGATGAACTTCACCCTCCTGCCCTCCATTGCTCTGGTGGCGCTGTGGGTTGTGTCGTTCCTGCCCGGCATGGGCAACATTGCCATGGTTCTGGGTGCGCTCGTGTGGCTGTTCATGGCTATTGCGTCGCTGCGCGCTGGCATTGAGGTGAACCGCGGTGAGCCGTACAGCTACCGCATTAACCCGCGCCTGCTGGACCGCTTCTACTCCACCGAGAACGCAGAATCCGCAGAGTCCTAAGAACTGACGGTCCTAAACCGCGCTGTCTCAGAACCGCGCTGATAGCTTTTACGTTTGAACGCCCCGCACGTTGTGTGCGGGGCGTTCAACGTTTAAGTGGGGCTTCTTTGCCTAGTGCGCGTGAATTACTGCAAACTCTACCGAATGGTGTTGTAGATAATCTTTGTTAAACGATCGTGGGCCCCTGTTACCAGGAGCCCACAACCGTATTCACTCAACTTCAGCAAAGACGAGAACACGCTGTTAGACATATACCGTCCTGCCATGACCTATTATGGCACAGCGTAACCTTCAACCACAACTTGAAATTGGGTGTTTTGGAAAATTTTTTCTCGGGAAAGTAATCTAAAAATACGCACTCTAAAAGCGGCATGAAGGAGTGGAAAATTCTTTCGGCTAGTCCAGCACAAATGCGAACAATTAGCACACCGGTGTAAGGTGTGATGCTCCCCCAAAGTCCCTCCAAACAGCCCCAAAAAATTTTTTTAAAAGTTTTTTGAGACCCGCAAAAACACCCCGAAATCACCGAAATATTACGGCAATACCGGGGTGCACGCTATTCGCAGGCAGCGTTAGAGAAAAGCATCAAGTGGAGCTGCGACAGACCAGAACCGGAACGCCGCCCCGATTGAAAAGCCCCTTGTCAGGCCAATGCTTCTTAGTGCTCCTCGTGCTCTTCCGAGACCTCCGGGAGCAGCTGGCGGGTGACCGCATCGCCCAGCAGGCGGCCCTTGAGGGTCAGGCACACGTGAGCTTCAGGGTCAGGTTCAGCTTGAGAATTCAAAGCATCAGGCTCAATCAAAGCTTGAGAAACCAGCCAGCGCAGGGAGGCGCCCAGCTGCGCCTCATCGTGCACGGCGAGCAGCTCGCGCATCGCCAAGCCCTCACGCACACGGATCATGAGCATAATCGTCTCAAAAGCACGAGTGGCGGTGTCCAGCACCTCACGTGCCGCAGCCGGGGACTCCCCCGCACGCACCTTCTGCGCGTACGGCACCGGGTGCTTCACGTTCCACCAGCGGGTACCGTTCACGTGCGAGTGCGCGCCGGGACCGATGCCCCACCAGTCCTGGTTGCGCCAGTAGGCGAGGTTGTGGTCACTGCGGGTGTCCTCGCTGCGCGAGTAGTTGGAGACCTCGTACCAGTTGTAGCCGGCTTCGGTGAGTAGCTCCTCGGCGAGCAGGTACATGTCCGCCATGAGGTCTTCGTCGGGCATGGTGTACTCGCCGCGGCGGATCTGCGCGGCAAGCTTGGTGCCGTCCTCCACAATCAGCGAGTACGCGGAAATATGGTCCGGCTCGTAGGAGATGGCGGCGCGAACACTCTGCTCCCACTGCTGCAGGCTCTCCCCCGGCGAACCGTAAATCAGGTCCACGGATACCTGCAGGCCGACCTCCTTGGCCCAGGCGACGACCTTCGGCACGTTCGACGGCGTGTGGGTGCGGTCGAGTACCTGTAGCACCTCGGGTACGACGGACTGCATGCCGAAGGAGACGCGGGTGAAGCCGCCGTCCTTGAGGGTTTGCAGGTCTTCGCGGGTGACGGAGTCGGGGGTGGCTTCGGGGACTTCTGCGCCTTCGACGAGGCCGAATACGTCGATGGCTGCCTGCAGGATGCGTACGAGGTCGCGGGCGGGCAGTTTGGTGGGGGTGCCGCCTCCGAAGAAGACGGTGTGCATGGGGCGTTTTGCGACGCCGGAGGCTTCGAGGGTGCGGGCGGCGAAGAGGATTTCTGCGATGGCGTCGTCGGCGTAGGTGCCGAGGCCGATGCCGTCGCCGAAGTCTTCGGTGGCGTAGGTGTTGAAGTCGCAGTAGCCGCAGCGTACGGAGCAGAAGGGGATGTGTACGTAGAGGCTGAAGTCGCGGGTTTCGCATCCTGCCGCGCTGGTGGCGGGGATGCGCCCGTCGCGGGGTGCGGGGGCGCCGGTGGGCTGGGCGGGCATTCTGCCTCCTGGAACTAGGTGTAGAGGTCGGGGGATCAAATATGGGCACCGCGCATGCGGCTACGTGGGTAGTATCAGCAGGCGGGTAGCATCAACGGGCGGGTAGTATCAACAGACAGCGTGCAGAGAACCCGGCGGTACACGAGGCACCAGCCGGGTTCTCATATGCCTAACTTTCGTAGGGCCCCATAAATCGTGAGCCGTTGAAATGAATCATATGAGTCGGGTGGCTCTCCAACCAGACTTCTGTCTCCCAAGCGATATTCATTAGGTGAGATCGGAGTACTCGTCGATTCGGGAAACAGGAAACATACACGATTCCAGCTTCCGACCCTCCAAAAAGTGATTCCAAATCTTTCTTGCGGAGAGGATTTACTGGACCATGAGTTGTTACTGCCTCCATTAAAAAGAGCCAGTTTTTATCCTTCTGGTACACAACCAAGTCAGGCATCTTTCCGTGCATATCAAGATTAATACCAAGAGAGGAAAGTAACTCTTTGTTATAATTTGATGTTTTACTATCCGCGTCACCTATATACAGAACCTGGCCCCCTGGTGCAAAACGAGGACAAAATTCCTCAACCATAGATTTAATTAATTTATTTTGACCGCCGGGGTTAATGTATGCAATTTCATTCGAGGGCATACGAACCGGGATTTTGGCCATTCTGCGCTCTTCACGTTGCAATTCCACTAGGCTCGGAGCATATGCTAGATATTCTTCAAGAGCAATACGAAATTCACTAGAAGTATCATCATTGCTTCCTGAATACATGCGAATCACACTTAGCGCATTGGGGCTAACCCTATATACATTTTTTGATGAATTAGTCGGGCGATCCGGATCATCATCATTGTGTTCGCAAAAAGCTGCTGCTACAAACTGATGAAGAACCTCTCTGCGTATAGTCTCCCTGGAGTTTTCTGCAATTGGGAAATCAAGATTATTTCTCATCCAATCCATTAGACCACGCACTCCGATTCGATTATTTGTTGCTTGATCCCAGGTATCTCCTTCACGGAGGTTCAACAGCGACAGAAGAGTCCTTGCTGCCATATCGTTAGTTCGTTTTTCATCAAACTCAAAGAGTTTCAAAAGCCTTCTAGCTTCTTCATGTATGCTCATACGGCTTTCTCCTTCTTAATTTGTAGAGATCCGATATTACCTGAAAGAATCTCAGAAATGTCCTGAGTCGGTTGTTTTGAATGGGCAAGTTTTCGCAAAGAACTTATTGAGGGAAATGGGAGTTGACGCAAATCTCCAGCATTTACCTGGGTATGCCCACTGAAAATGCGAAAATAATCGTCTACTTGGGCTGAGTTTAGCCATCGCTCAATTCCTATAGCGACATCCTTTTCAAGACCTGAGCCATTATTGTGAATATAGTTCACCTTATTATCTATTGCGAACAAGTTATTTGCATGGTACAAGGCTGCGCTTATGCGACGCTTCTCTTCTTTCGCAGAGAAACGCTTCACAAGGACATACCAGCCTGACGGAATGACATTTTTTGCCGTATTCGGATGGAACCCATCAACCCACTGTTCTTTTTTGCAAGATTCAAGAGGATGGATTACTTGTCCATTAAATATATGGGAAGCATGAATGAGAGGTAGAGAACCAACAAGTTGATTCTCAAGAAGAATCTCACGAGAGCGAAAACCCACCACTTTACCCGTCGAAACATTCAGATTCAAAGAGGATAACGTTTCCTTGGCATGGGACATTCGCTCAATAATCTCCCCGTCATAATCTGTATTGGGGACAAAGATAAAATCACCAGTTACAACTTGAGTGTACGGAACCGAACGCGTAGAGACTGTTCCCTTATGGTCATGCGATACACTTAGCTGCACATGAGATTTTGCTACTCCCTTATACATACCAGTGATAACTGTTTCTTGGAGTACTCCAGACTCTCCAAAAACAGAAGAACGGGACTCAAAACTATGAATAGAATCAATACTAGATTCTTTGAGTAAATCTTGGCGAAAAGCAGTGTAGTAGGTTCCATTCATCCATGAACGCGGAGTAATGGACACCTGATAGCCACCATCCTTCAAAAGGCGCTCACCTAGGGACATGAAGGCAGCATACATATTGGGCACATTGCACCCATGCGAGCGTAGAATTTGAGCTACTTCTGACTTACTTGCAATCTTAAAATACGGTGGATTCTGAATAACGTAGTCAAACAGGCTCTGACCTTGCAAAGCCCATTCAATAAAATCTTGATTAACGTATTCAAGATGCACCCCTGGGCGAGAACAATCTTTCAGAGTATTCTTCAATGCAGGAATGAGCTCAGAATCTTTTTCTACAGCAATAATCTCAAGATTGGTTTCTGGAGATTCTCGTGTAAATCGGTCCACAACTGCTGCTGTCAATATGCCAGATCCTGCGCCAGGGTCTAGGATACGAACTTTATTAGAAGTTGGAAGAGGCAACATCTGCGCCATCATCTGCGCGACTGCGAGCGGGGTAAAAAACTGACCTTGGTCGCTTTGGCTCTTCTCATCGAGAGCGCTCATAGCCTGCTGTCGTCGTATCTCAGCGCGTTCCACAAATTCCATACTTTAAGGGTAACTGTACCCCTGATGCGTGCCAAGTCAGTTCGTCATCTCAGGAATGTCCTACGCAAATTGATTTGTTTTCTAAGCTAGACAGCAGAGAACCCGGCGGTACACGAGGCACCAGCCGGGTTCTCCAATCAACAGGTCGGCACACAGCCGGAAAAGCTACGAAGCGGCGAAGGCTACTTCTTCTTTTCCTTCTCCTCGCTCGAAGACAGTGCCGCAATGAAGGCTTCCTGGGGAACCTCCACACGTCCAACCATCTTCATGCGCTTCTTACCTTCCTTCTGCTTCTCCAGCAGCTTACGCTTACGCGAAATATCGCCACCGTAACACTTGGACAGAACGTCCTTACGCATCGCACGGATGTTCTCGCGGGCAATAATACGCGAACCGATAGCCGCCTGAATCGGCACCTCAAACTGCTGGCGAGGAATCAGCTCGCGCAACTTCGAGGTCATCATTAGGCCGTAGGAGTAAGCCTTATCGCGGTGGGTAATAGCGCTGAAAGCATCAACCTTCTCGCCCTGCAGCAGGATGTCGACCTTCACCAGGTCGGCTTCTTCCTCGCCGTCGAACTTCCAGTCCAGCGAGGCGTAGCCGCGGGTGCGGGACTTCAGCTGATCGAAGAAGTCGAACACAATCTCTGCCAGGGGCAGGCGGTAACGCATCTCCACACGGTCCTCGGACAGGTAATCCATGCCGCCGATCTGGCCGCGGCGAGCCTGGCACAGCTCCATAATCGCGCCAATGTACTCGCTCGGGGCAATAATCGTACACGCCACCATGGGCTCACGAATCGTCGCGACCTTACCCTCGGGGAATTCGCTCGGGTTGGTCACGCGCTTAGCGTTGCCAGCCTCATCCACCACGTCGTAAATAACGTTCGGCGCGGTCGAAATCAGGTCCAGGTTGAACTCGCGTTCCAGGCGCTCACGCACAATCTCCAGGTGCAGCAGACCCAGGAAGCCACAGCGGAAACCGAAGCCCAGAGCGGCAGAAGTCTCCGGCTCATAAATCAGCGCGGCGTCGTTCAGCTTCAGCTTATCCAGCGCGTCACGCAACGCCGGGTAGTCCGAACCATCAATCGGGAACAGGCCAGAGAACACCATCGGCTTGGGGTCCTCGTAACCACCCAGGGACTCCTGCGCAGGCTTCGCGGCGGAGGTGACAGTATCACCCACACGGGACTGACGGACGTCCTTCACACCGGTAATGAGGTAACCCACCTCACCCACGCCCAGGCCCTTCGACGGGACAGGCTCAGGGGAAATCACGCCGATCTCGAGCAGGTCATGCTCAGCGCCGGTGGACATCATCTTAATCTTCTGACGCGGCTGCAGGCTACCGTCCACAACACGCACATAGGTGACCACGCCGCGGTACGAGTCGTACACCGAGTCAAAAATCATGGCACGCGCCGGGGCGGATGCGTCACCCTGCGGGGCGGGAATCGCCTCCACAATACGGTCCAGCAGAGCCTCAACACCCTCACCGGTCTTACCCGATACGCGCAGAACCTCGTCCGGCTCGCAACCAATCAGGTTCGCCAGCTCCTCAGCGTACTTATCGGGCTGAGCCGCGGGAAGGTCAATCTTGTTCAGCACCGGGATGATGGTCAGGTCGTTTTCCATCGCCAGGTACAGGTTCGCCAGGGTCTGAGCCTCAATACCCTGGGCGGCGTCCACAAGCAGAAGCGCACCCTCACACGCAGCCAGGGAGCGGGACACCTCATAGGTGAAGTCCACGTGGCCGGGGGTGTCAATCATGTTCAGCGCGTAGGAGGTGCCGTCAACGTCCCAGGGCATGCGCACAGCCTGAGACTTAATGGTGATACCGCGTTCACGCTCAATGTCCATGCGGTCCAGGTACTGCGCCTTCATATCGCGCGGGGCAACCACGCCGGTGGCCTGCAGCATACGGTCTGCGAGGGTGGACTTACCGTGGTCAATGTGGGCGATAATGCAGAAGTTGCGAATAATCGCGGGGTCGGTCGCCGCCGGAACGGGCGGGTTCTTCGACATGGGTGCCAATCACATCATCCTTTCGAGATGCTGGCTGCGGGTATGGGCATAGTTACCTATCATTTTCCCATACCCGCGCCATATGTGCGAACGGACCTAACGTTCCGAAGAATCCTCCGCGGAATCCGCACCATCATCGGCAGGATTTACGCCCTCGGAGGCGCCGCTGAGGGAATCCAGGTAGCCCTCAATATCCTCGGCAATCACCTCACCGGAGACAGTGCGCAGAGTCGAATCCATCTTCTGCTCAATCTCACGCACCAGCTCAACCTTCTCGTAGTCCTTCGCCATTTCTTCGGCGAGCTCCGCCTCCCACTCATCAGCGTGGGCGCGCAGGCGGTCGTACTCCTCCGACTCGACCTTGATACCGAGGATGACCTCCAGCGCCTCGATCAGGCTCACGACCGCGCGCGGGTTCTGCTGGTCAAAGCTCAGGTACCCCGGGATGCTCATACGCAGCATGACCGAGGAAGACAGGCCGTGCTCAGTGGCGAGCGCAGACATCGCCATCGTCACCGAGGTAGAACCGGTGAAATACTCGTGCAGAATACCGGGGATAGCCGCCAGCTTCTCGTCGTAAGTGGTCAGCGTGTACGGGTACGGGCGGGTGTGCGCCACCTGATCCTCAAAGGTCTCAACGAAGATCGCGTGGTCTACGTGGAGCTTCTTCACGTACTTGAAGAAGCGGGTCATGAACCGCCGCAGGCACAGGCTCGGGGCGGGGCCGGTCACCACGAGCAGGCGCAGGCGGCGCTCCGGGATGGTGACCATGTTGTAGAACATCTTGGGCCACACCAGAACCGTGGATTCGGAGTCGTCGCTGTTCTGCAGCTGCGGGGCGACGGAAGCATAGTCGTAGAAGTCGTCCATGTCGAAGCCGGGGCTCTCATCGCACGGGTCGAACGCGCGGTGAATCACGTCGAGGGCGTCCTCACCGTTGCCCGGGGGTTCCTTCGCGGAGTTGAAGCCGACCAGCATGACGGTCGTGTAGTTGTCCTCCTCGGAGGACTCGCCCAGGCCCAGCTTGCCGAGCAGTCCCTTCTTCGCGGGCTGTTCTGTGGAGGCGGGCTTGGCGAAAGCGTCAAAGAGTCGGGCGGGAGGGAAGTTCGGCTGGCTCATCGTTGTCCTTAGCTCGTGGTCGGTGGTTGTGTGGTGTGTATCAGCGGCACACTCGCGTTTTCCCCCGGCGCTATACGCAACGCCGCTTAGGACGCTCATGATAGGCGGGCGGTGTGCGTGCCGCCGATATCTCCCACTATACGGGCTCCCGCGCGACCCGCAAGCGGTTTCGTCACCGGGCGGGCGCCTCCCCGAAATCTGTGCGTCATAAAACCACGGCGTGCGGGTATAGCAAAAGGCACCCCGCCACTTAGCAGGATGCCTTTCACAAAAGTTATGAGGAGTTAGCCGGTGACGCCCCCGAACGGTCCTCTAGACCGAAGCATAAAGCCGCGGCCGCCCAAGCATTATTGCCACACCAATAGGCGAGGCTCAGGGTTGCAGGGGAATCGTCTAACTCCTTGAGCCCAAGTATACACGAAAAATCTATCTTCCCATCTCGTCATTTGTCTTTGTATTACTGGCTTGCTACTACTTCAATGGGTCGCAGAAAGCCAAGGATAAGGCCGAAGCTATGCATCAGACGGCTACAAGTCTAGAGGTCCGAATTAGTGGGTGGGATGATGTCCTCTCTGCCTTGATTCCTCGATAGTTTAATTTTTGCGATTTGAAAGATGTGCATACATTCTGCGAGGGTAACAATGCTGCTGAGGCAATTAGCTTCTGAACTGATTACGCGGGGACCTAACGTAGCCTGCAAATAGGTTTGCCCCAAGTAATTTCACATCTTCCAGATACGGACGCATGATGCTGGCAGTTTCATAAGACATCAGAATATGTGGTTATCCTGATCAAGCTCCGTTTATTGGGGGAAACGGTGGAATTCTCTCTGGGATAAGAACCTCACCAGCTGCGGTACGCTCATCATACTCGCGTGCGATAGTGCGCATTTGGACATGCGACCCCCGCTTAAAGCGCTCCTCAATAACCCATTGGCGTTTCATGGCTTCAGCCTTATTAGCTGGTGCCGGCGGCGTAATCTTAGTTACGCAGAAGGTGATAGGGTCGCTCAGCGTCGGAGGAATTTTTGCAGGTTCCATGTGAGTATTCTAGTCCAGCTTCTTACTGAGTTCTGTTGGCATGGTACACATGCACCGCATCTTTAGGGTTCCTTCTGGGCATAGCAAAAGGCACCCCGCCGCTTAGCAGGATGCCTTTCACACAAGTTATGAGGAGTTAACCGGTGGTGCCTCCGGTGTCTTCTAGACCGAAGCATAAAGCCGCGGCCGCCCGAGCGTTATTGCCGCACCAATAGGTGAGGCTCAGGGTTTCAGAGGGGTCGTTTAACTCCTTGAGCCCAAGTGTACACGAAAGAGACCCCCTGCGTTCCCCATAGAGGAGGGGGAACACAGGGGGTCTCTCAACCAGAGAGGTACTCACGTACCCCGCAAGTTTTAGAAAGGCAGAAGCGCCAAATCGTATGGAGTGCCAGCATAAACATCCGGCAACTCACCATTAGCTACCTTCTCACGATACAAAAGGGTTACTTCGCTATCGTCGAATGGGAATTCCTGAGCTTCATACCTACGCTTGATCTCTGCCAAACCCCACTCATATTCGGCACCGGGGCGTGCCGCCGGAGCGTTAAAATAACGCCCTTTCAACTCAGCACGCATCCACCCCTCCGGAGTATTTGCATCAGATATGGGCTTCGTAAAATCGAACGGAGCTCGCCAATACTCAGGGTCTTCACGATAATCGTAAGCTTCTTCTGCGATCTCGCTACTCATGGGAAACCTCCTGATAATATGCAAAAAATATGTGCCCACACCGGCGCTATGTGCAACGCCACTTAGGGCGCTCATGTAGGCGCGGGCGGTGTGCGGTACCGCCGATAGTTCCCACTATACGGGCTCTTCCGCGACCCGCAAGCGGTTTTGTCACCGGGCGGGTGGTGCCGCTGCGTACAGTGGAAAACTCAAAAAATGGGTACACAAAAGCCCCGTGCACGCGCCCCGTGCACAGGGCTTCTAATTATATAAATCTAACGCTCTAGGAGGTCTAGATGAGCCTCATAGTCGAACTCTTCAGTAGCGTATGTTTTTTGTGGCATAGCAAAAGGGGGGTGCCCCCCCTGTGAGGGTTGGCTAGTTGTCGTTGCTGGGGGTGAGTTCGGGCGGGAAGGGAATAGGGCCTTCTACGGGATTGATGCCGCGGCGGGCGTACTCGGCAGCGATTTCAGGACGCTTATTCAGCTTCCGCACCGCCGCTACCAGCCGCTTCTCATGACCGTCATTACTCAACCAATTAATGTACGGGTAGCTTAGCAAGAAATCTACGTACAGCTCAGGATCCATAGGGTAACCATTATCCGAAGACACCATAAGGTTCTCTTCCGCTTGCATCCGCTCATAACCGGAGAAGCCGACACCGTAATGCCCGCCTTCTTCCGTATCGGTCAAAGCCCAGTTAAAAGTAGTAGCAGAGTCTTCAGCATAATACGCCTGCCGGGGACTAACGTCGATATCTTTAACCCACATGCTTCCACTCATTTTCCTGTAGGAGCCTTCTAATATCCGAGGAGATATTTAAAGGCGCAAGTACTTCTACCCCAGCATCACCCAAATTAGCTCGACAATCAACCCCCTTCATCGGAAAAGCAGCATGAAGTATAGTGCGACTACCGATAATCTCAAGACGGGCATGTAAAAGAAGATCGTCTATAACCCCTAACAGCTTAACCCCAGCCGTCCCACTCCCGTAGGACTTAACAGAGACCATGTCAGGAGAATCTAGCAGCTTTTGCACAGCTTCTCGTGCCCGCTGCTTCGTCCACCCCGGAGGGAACTTCACATTATTCCGATGAGTACTCTCAGGACGATGCCCACCATCTAGCCCGTTCGGCTCGCCTTCCCAGATATGCCGCATATCCTCATCAGTCAGCCCGATACTCGGGCACCTTCACAGAAGCACGCGGAACAGTCTCAACACCGGGTGGCGGCCATTGCCACTCCTGCACCTCGGGCAGCCCCTTACGCCGGGAACGCCGCGAAGAGCCCATCTTCTTCGGATACTGACCATCCACAGAAGCGAACCCCCTTTCTGCCATAAACCCATTATGTTCCTTGAACGCCTGCGCCTCGAAGCCACGCCGCTGGGATGACTCCAGCTCATCAGTCACAGCTTCCAGATGCTGTTCATCCGCACCATCTGTCACGGTGAAGGCGGCGGCTTCGTCCCGCTTATTCTAGATCAGCACGGGCGAGCCGGCGGCGGCACGCTCGGTCACGCCTAGGAGACGCAAACACTATCGGCGTATGTGGCGCGTGACCGGCAGGCGGCGTTTGCAGAAGCGTTGGAGGGGCTGGCGGGCTAGATTTGGTCCCCATTTACTCCCCACTTTGAAATCTCTCTTAACTGCTACTAGACTGTCACCATTTGCAGTTTTGGCATGAAAAAAATACCCCCGAAACCCCTTATAAATAAGGGATTTCGGGGGTATTTGCCCTAAACCATAGGGATACTCACGTACCCCGCAAGTTTTAGAAAGCCTTGTTTACCAGCGCAGCAAGACCGGACTTCTTGTTTGCAGCGGTCTTCTTGTGCAGAACACCCTTGGAAACAGCCTTGTCCAGCTTACGGTTCACAAAACGCAGAGCCTCAACAGCAGCTTCCTTGTTCTGTGCCTCAACAGCAGCCTTGACCTTGCGGGTCGCGGTCTTCAGCTCGGACTTTACAGCGTTGTTACGCAGGCGAGCCTTCTCGTTGGTGAGGATACGCTTCTTCTGAGACTTAATGTTAGCCACAATTAAACTTTCTGTTTTGTCTTATTGGTCGGTGAGGGCGACGCTGGCCGATCATCGACTGAGCGGCGTGGGGATGCCTATGGCAACCGGCCAGCAGTGCCCGATGACCATCGGACACTCAACCACACATAATACCAGATGAACAGCCTCCACGACAGACCCCCGCGGAGAGAAAAATACTGTGAAAACCGCTACACGCAGCCTCCACATCCGGCGCAGATAATCGGCACCGGTCGCCGGTGAAACTACCGGTACAGGGCGTTAGCCGTTATGGCGAGTCCACGCACGCTCAATCAGACGGAACGTATCCTCCGGCATAATCGCACCCTCACGGCGCATCGAATCCGGGCGAACACGAATCACACGGTTCAGCTTCACCTCAGAAGCGCGGCCCTGCGGATCCCACGGACCCGAACCAATATCAAGGTAGTTCGGGTCAGCGTGCTCACGGTTATTGTGGTCCTTGCTGGTCATCATCAGCGCCAGCAGGTACTCACCGTCACGACCCACCAGAAGCACCGGGCGGTCCTTACCCTGCGAGTGGTCCTCCTCGAAGGGAACCCACGTCCACACGATTTCACCCGGGTCAGCGTCGCCGTCCAGGGAGGGCGAGTACTCAAAGTTGATCATGTCGCGGTAATCGCCCGGGTAATCCGAACCGTCGGATGCGCCGGTCGAAGCCGGTGCGGAAGGCTTAGGTGCCGAGGACTTTGCCGAGGAAGGCTTCGGAGCGCTCGGCTTAGGCGCCGAAGAACCGGAGGTACGAGCCTCACCCTGACGAGATTCATCCTTGCGGGATTCACTCTTCTGGGAGGACTCGGAGCCGCCCTTAGACGCAGTAGCGTCGTTGAGGGCATCCTCTGCCGCCTTCTGCAGGAAGGGCAGCAGGGCAAAGAAAATTTTCTTCAGAATTTCGAGCATGGGCTCTATTATGCACTACAGGCGCGGAGGTAGAGCAATCGCCAAAACAGCCTGTTCCACCGCATACACCGCGTCCTGCGACTCGCCCTTCAGCTGGGCGTCCGCATCAGCCAGAAGCTGCACAATATGCGCCAACTGGGCGCCGGTAAAACGGCGGCCGTCACGCTGCGCCTGCTCCACCTGCCACGGCGACATACCCACCTCACGCGCCAGCTCGTTAGCGCTCATACGCACGTGGTGCACGCGCGCAATATTGCGGATACGCATGGCGAGCGCACCCAGCATCGGAATCGGCTCCGTGCCGGTGGCAAGGGAGTGGCGGAGCAGACGCAGAGCCTCCGGGGCGTTACCGGAAATCGCAGCGTCACTCACGCGGAACGCGGTGACTTCGGTGCGGCCGCCGTAGTAGCGGTTCACCGCCTCCTCAGTGATTTCGCCGGGTACGTCTGAGAGCAGCTGCTGGCATGCGGCGGCAAGCTCCGCAGTGTCGGAGGCGGCGGCCGTCAGCAACGCCAGGGCGCCACCGGTAATCGGGCGCTGAGCTGCGGCGAACTCCCCCGCCAAGAACTCGCTCTTTTCCCGGTCGGTCTTGAGCGCCTTGCAGTTAATGAGCACGAACTGGGAGCGCACCAGGTCGATGAGCTTCTTGCCGCGGTTACCGCCCGAGTGGTTCAGAATGAGCATGATGTCCGGCTCGGGGGCGTTCAGGTAGGCGAGCGTATCGGTCAAAAACTCGTCGCTCATGGAGGCTACGTTCTCAACCTCAATGATCTTCGCCGAACCGAACAGGGAGGGCGAAGCATGCAGGATCAGTTCCCCCTCCGTGTAGGTGGCGGCGTTAATCTGAACGCGGTCCACCTCCGGGTGGATGCTGCGGAACAGCTCACGCAGGCGTGCCGCAGCGCGGGAGGCGAAGTACTCCTCCGGGCCGTAGAGCATGACGGCGGGTGCCGGGGTAACGGTACGCCACGCGGTGTCGAGGGCGGGGCCGCCTCGGCGGGCGTAGCCTCGGGAACCACCACGCTGGGTTGAACGCTTACGCTCGGACACGCTTATCACTCGCCTTTATCTGCAGGGTACGGGCTGAACTCGGCCCCACTGCTCGGTGCTGCGGCGTGGGTAGAGTCTCGAGTATCCATCATAGCGTTTTCTTCTCAGATGCCTCCTAGCGGTGGTTAGGGGTAATCGGTCAGGGTCAGTCGGTCAGAGGTAGATGTTTGCGGTTAGATACCCAGGGTTAGTCGGTTAGGAACGGGCGGGCTGATGGGAGCGCGCGGTGCGCGGTACCACCCGCAAATACTGCCGGTGCGTGACCGCACGGTAGCGGCGCGCATCCACCCACCACAGGGCAATGCTCAACGCCAGCACGCAGAGGGCGCTACACACCACCGCCGGCACGTTCGAACCGGGCTCCCACGGGTTACCTGGCGCGTGCGCGGCAGTGTGTGCCGCCCACTCGATGCCCTGCGCGGCAAGGCCACCGGCTCGCAGGCACAGATCCGCCGCAGTGGGCAGACCCAGGAGCATGAATCCGAGCGCCACCAGCCCGGCGAGCATACTCAGCGGCGCCAAAGGAGCGGCAACTAGATTCGCCGGAACCGAGTAGAGCGGCACCTTACCGCTCATCGCCAAAATCAGCGGAGTGCACCACAGGGACGCCACAATCGGCGCGGCGAGCATTTCCGCGCAGAACACCGGCATGACGCGCATGAGCAGACGAATCAGCGGAGGACCCAGCAGAATCAACGCGGAGGTTGCCGTCACCGACAGGGCGAACCCCATATCCACGGCGAGGTGCGGGGCGGCAAGCAGACACATCAGCACCGTGGTTTGAAGCGCCGCCAAGGACTGGCGACCCGAACCGCGCAGCATCGCGTAAGCACCGAGCAGACCCATGGCGAGGGAACGAATCACGGAACCCTCAGAGTCCAGCAGCATGGCGTAGGCGAGCACCGCCGCAACCCCGCACAGCACCATGACGCGGTGCGGAATGGCGAGGGTGCTCAGCCGGTGCACGAGCGGCGGCAGGGCGTGGGCGTTTGGCGGGGTAGGTTGTTGCGGGTAGGCCGATTGTTGAGCGGAGGCGGGGCGGCGAGAACGAGCCGTGCCTCTCCCCCGCAGCCGTTCCTTCAAAGAGCGGAACAGCAGGTATGCGCTAGCGAAACGGTACGGACGAACCGCCAACACCAGCCGGTACGCACCCAAAAACACAATGGCAATATTCGCCCCGGACACCGCCGTAATATGGCTGAGTCCGCTGAGCTTATACTCCTCCCGCGCGGTGGAACTCATCAGCGAATCATCCCCGTAGGCGGTACCCAAACCCAGCGCCGCCGACTCCGTGCCGAGAGTGTCCAGGGCGCGGGTGCGCAGCTGCTCCTTGAGCGTGGACAGGTACGGCTCCTCCGCGGTGTGAGCGGTAGCGTTCGACCCGGCACCGTAGGCGGGCGCAGGAAAAATAGTTGCGCCGCTCAGCTTCGCCGTGGAGCCGTTGAACTCCACCGTGCCGAGGGCGGTCACCTTCATACCCGGATAAATTGCCTGCGAGCGCGCGGTGCCGCTCCCCTGGTGCTTAGCCGCCGCGCTCGCCGCCGAACGTGCCTCCAGCCGCTGCGCGGTACTCTTTGCCGAACCGTCACGCCGGTACACGCGCACCCGCTCATTCACCAGCGCACGCACGCTCCGCCCCTGAATTTCCTCAAGCTTAATAACCACCAGAGTAGTGCGCGGATCCACGCGGCGAACCTGCTCCACCGTGCCATCCAGACGAAGCGAGGCACCCTGCGCCTGCTGCAGCGTGGCGCGGGATGCATCCACCCCCGTAGCGCACAAAAGCACCGCCTGAACCGTGACAATACACGCCAGAAAAACCAGCTGACCGGTCGTGCGAAAGAGCAGGCTGTAGGGCATCACCGCACGCGGCGGAAAGAACAGCAGAATCGCCAAACACCCCAGCAGAGCAATGAGCACACACGCCAGCGGATGCACCACCCGCCACGTGCCCACGGTTAGCGCCGCCGCGGTAAAAGCCCACAGCACCAGCACCGTGAAGCTCAGGCGAAGGTCCAGGTGAATGAGGCTTCCCTGGGCGCGCAGCTCCTGCTCATCACGGCGGGTACGCCACCGTTCAGCGCCGATGCTCCAGCGGTAGCGGGCGCGGTCATACGCCGTAGCCACGGAACGGGTGAAGTGCCGGGTGAGGCGCAAGGAACCGGGAAAGAGCTCCCGATCCCCCGTCTGCTGGCGGTTCTGCTGGCCATTCTGTTTGGGCATTAGACCGTCACCAGCGGACGCAGATTCTCCAGCATCGACGGACCAATGCCGGGCACCGCATCCAGCTCATCTACGCTACGGAAACCGCCGTGCGCCTCACGCCAAGCAATAATGCGCTGAGCCATCGCCGGACCAATACGCGGCAGGGTCTGCAGCTCCTCAGCGGTGGCGGTGTTAATGTTCACCGGGGCTGAGCCCTTCTGCGCGCTGCCTGCAGGAGTTAGCGTGCGTGCAGGCTGGGGCTGGGCACCGCCCTGAGATGGGCCGTTCTGCGCCGCGCCATTCGCCGCGTTACCCTGACCCGCATTCGCCGTACCACCGTTAGGCTGAATCTGCGCCGGAGCAGCCGTCTCACCACGATGCGGCACATAAATCTGCACCCCGTCACTGAGCGCACCGGCAAGGTTCACGCGGTCCAGATCAGCATCCGCGGCGGCACCGGAGGCGGAGG
>OAVW01000234.1_pt1 | contig 19355 bp, 14 predicted proteins | sample 1495321 | NCBI WGS metagenome assembly OAVW01 (sample SAMEA2580108, study PRJEB22360) | human gut metagenome | biome: human gut; feature: human-associated habitat; material: faeces | place: Denmark | collected 2008/2010 | reverse complement strand
ACTTGGTAGCACTAATGTAAATATACCATGCTAGTTGACCCGACACTGGCTGGGTGTGCGCGTGCCTTTCCGCTTCTTTGGAAACCGAATCCCATTAGAAATGACGAGTTGTTTACGCTTCTTTTGGGCTCACCGTACTATCATGATTCGAATTGAGTGTGAATGATGATAGGGAGCGCCTATACATGATTGAGCTGCTCAGGCGTTTTGGTGGCAAGTTTCGCCGCTATATGGTGATTGGCCCTGCGTGCAAGCTGATCGAAGTGATCTTTGACCTGCTTACACCGCTCGTGATTGCCCAGATGATCGATAAGGGTATTGGCGCACACGATGTCAGCGCCGTTATCCACTACGGCATGGTACTTGGCGCCATGGCTGTGATTGGCATCTCGTTTACGCTTGTCTGCCAAAAGATGGCGGCGCTGACATCGCAGGGCATGGGCACCGACATTCGCGGCGCGCTCTACAAGCACATCAACAAGCTGAGCTATGCCGAGCTCGACCGCTTTGGCACGCCGTCGCTCATCACGCGCATTACCAACGACGTTAACCAGGTCCAGCTCGCTGTGGCGCTGGGCGTGCGCATGCTCATCCGCTGGCCCTTTCTAGCGGTGGGCTCCATGTGCGCGGCCCTTGCCATCGACCTTAAGCTCGGCATCATCTTTTTGATCTGCACGCCCGCCATTGGCCTGGTGTTCTGGGTTGTCATGGCGCGCTGCATTCCGTACTACAAGCAGCTGCAGGCAAAGCTCGACCGCATCGCGCTTATCTGCCGCGAGGGCCTTTCGGGCGCCCGCGTGGTTCGCGCCTTCGTGCGCGAAGATCACGAGCGCGAGCGCTTTGCGCAGGCCGCCGACGACCAGGCCAATACTGCCATCGCGGTGGGCAAGCTCTCGTCGATTCTCAACCCCGTCACGTTTTTGGTGATGAACCTGGGCGTGTGCGCCATCCTGTGGGTGGGCGGCATCCAGGTCAGCGTGGGCGAGCTTACGCAGGGCCAGGTCATGGCGTTTGTGAACTACATGACGCAGACCCTGACCTCCATCGTGTACGTCGCCAACCTGGTCGTGGTCTTTACCAAGGCGAGCGCCAGCGCGTCGCGTATCAACGAGGTGCTCAATTGCGTGCCGGGCATCACCGACGAGGGCAACCAGCCGGTCGCGCTGCCCAAGCCGGGCAATGTCGCTTCAGTTCCCGCGCTGAGCTTGAGCCATGCGAGCTTCTCGTTTGGCGCTGGCGCGGCCAATGCTGTCAACGATGTGACGCTGGAACTCCCGCTGGGCAAGACGCTCGGCATTATCGGCGGTACGGGTAGCGGCAAGTCCACGCTCGTCTCGCTCATCCCGCGCCTGTACGATGCGAGCACCGGCAGCGTGAGCGTGATGGGCGCCGACGTGCGCACCTGGCCGCTCGACCAGCTGCGCCGTGTGGTCGCGACCGTTCCGCAGCGCGCATCGCTGGTGAGCGGCTCCATCCGCAGCAACCTGACCTGGCGCGATGAAGCTGCGACCGACGAGGAGCTCTGGGCGGCACTCGACATGGCGCAGGCCAGCGAGTTCGTGCGCAACAAGCCGCAGGGCTTAGACGCCCCGGTCGAGGCGGGCGGAAAGAACTTTAGCGGTGGCCAGCGTCAGCGCCTGACTATCGCGCGTGCCTTGGTTGGTTCGCCTCAGATATTGATCATGGATGACTCCGCGTCGGCGCTCGACTTTAAGACCGACGCGGCGCTTCGCCATGCCATTCGCGAGCGCAGCATGCGCGGTGCCGCCAAGGGCGGGCTGCCGCTGACCACGGTGATTGTGAGCCAGCGCGTCTCGACCGTGCGCGATGCCGACGTGATCTGCGTGCTCGACCACGGCTCGGTTGCCGGCCTGGGCACACATGACGAGCTCTATGCGACCTGTCAGCTCTATCGCGAGATTTGCCAGTCGCAGCTGCGCCGCGAGGAGCTTGAGGGCCAGCGGGGGAGCACAGCGCCCGCGCTCGCCCCAGGTGCCCCGACCGCCCCCGCATCCGTCTGCGCAAAGGAGGGCTGCTAAATGAATCCGTACACTTCCTCCGGTTCGGTCGCCACGATGACGGCCAACGTGTCCGGTAACGATAACCTCAACGACCTGGGCGACGGCCCGCGCCAGCCTGGCGACCCCGAGCGCTATCCCGTGGGTGCGGTGACCCGCCGCCTGCTGGGCTATGTTCGCCCGCACCGCGTCTCGTTTACGGCATCGTTTGTGAGCGCCGCAATCTCGGTGATCTTGCAACTCTATACGCCCATCCTCATTGGCGAGGGCATCGACCTTATCGTCGCCGCCGGACAGGTGGACTTCGATGCGTTGCTGCCGCTTGTCACCAAGCTCGCGATTGTCGTCGTAGGTGCTGCGGCCTTCCAGTGGCTGCAGGGCTACTGCGTTAACCGTCTGTCCTACGAGACGGTGCGCGACATGCGCGTGGAGGCGAGCGACAAGCTCAGCCGCATGCCGCTCAGCTTTATCGACGGCCATGCCCACGGCGACCTCATGAGTCGCGTGGTCAACGACGTCGATCAGGTGGGCGACGGTCTGCTGCAGGGCTTCACACAGCTCTTCACCGGTGTTATTACCATCGTGGGTACGCTCGCGTTTATGCTTTCCATCAACCTGACCATGACGCTCGTGGTGGTACTCGTCACGCCGCTTTCCATTTTTGCAGCCGGTGCTATCGCCAAGCTTTCCAACAAAAGCTTTACGGCGCAGCAGCGTATTCAAGGGCAGCTCGGTGGTCATATCGAGGAGTACGTAGGCGAGCAGAAACTTGTCGACGCCTTTGCCTATGGCCCCAACGCTCAGCAGCGCTTCGATGCCCTCAACGCCGAGCTCTATGCGGCAGGTGAGCGCGCGCAGTTTATGGGTTCGCTCTCCAACCCCGGCACGCGCTTTATCAATAACATCATCTATGCCGTGGTGGCCGTGATTGGCTGCGTGGGCGTGATCACGGGCGTGCCCGCGGCACTCACGGTGGGCGGCGTGCAGATCTTCCTGTCCTACGCCAACCAGTACACCAAGCCGTTCAACGAGGTCACCAACGTCATTACGCAGATCCAGACGGCGTGCGCCTCGGCACGCCGCATGTTTGCGCTGCTCGACGCGCGCGAGCAGGAGCCCGATGCGACGGGCGCCGTGGAACTTGCCGCCCCGCGTGGCGAGGTGACCTTTGAGCACGTAGACTTTAGTTATGTGCCCGATCGCAAGCTGCTGCAGGATATCTGCATCGAGGCCAAACCCGGCATGCGCTTTGCCCTGGTCGGCCCCACGGGCTGCGGCAAGACAACGCTCATCAACCTGCTGCTGCGTTTTTACGATATTGATGCCGGACGCATCATGGTCGATGCCCGGTCTTCGCGTGACTACACGCGCGCGATCCTGCGCCGCGCCTTTGGCATGGTGCTGCAGGATACGTGGCTGTTCGAGGGCACGGTGGCGGAAAACATCGCCTACGGCTGTCCCGACGCCACGCGCGAGCAGGTTATCGAAGCTGCCAAGCGCGCGCATGCGCACAAGTTTATCGTGCAGCTGCCAGGCGGCTACGATACGGTCATCGGCGAGGACGGCGGCACGTTTAGCCAGGGTCAAAAACAGCTGCTGTGCATTGCGCGCGTTATGCTCACCGATCCGGCGATTCTGCTGCTGGACGAGGCAACGTCGAGCATCGATACGCGTACCGAGCTGCAGGTGCAGGCGGCATTCGACGAGCTCATGGCCGGTCGCACAAGCTTTGTCGTGGCGCACCGCCTGAGCACCATCCGCAACGCCGACTGCATTCTGGTGATGCGCGACGGCCGGATTATCGAGCGCGGCACGCACGACGAGCTGCTAGCGGCAGACGGCTTCTATGCTGATCTTTACCGCAGCCAGTTTGCCCAGTGAGCAAGCCCGTGGGGCAAATTAATCAATCGACAGACGGTGGTTTACATCTGTCACGTTAGTACTAAGATATTCATCTAATAAATTGCAATAGTGGCTTTAGTTTTGGGGGAAACGAGGCAACGTGACTATGACGTGCTCTTTGGTGGTTAACAGCAAGAGCGGTAATACCAGGATGGTTTCGGGCGCGATCAAGCGCGCTCTGCAGGCTGCGGGTGTTGATTTTGTCCATGCCGCGGCGTTGAGCGACGATGCGGATGCAGATCAGGTTGCGCTCGAGGCGCAGGGCGCCTGCGCGGCCGACACGGTGCTCGTCGGTTTTTGGTGCGACAAGGGCGCGTGCACACCTTCGGTCGCGGCGTTGCTCTCCGCTTTGCACGGCAAGCGCGTCTTCCTGTTTGGCACCTGCGGTTTTGGCGCCGACCAGAGCTATTACCAGCAGATTATTGATCGCGTAACTTCTAATTTGGCTGGGGATGCCGAGCTTGCGGGCTGGGCGATGTGCCAGGGCAAGATGGGCCCCGCGGTCAAGCAGCGCTACGAGGCCATGCTCGAGCAAGATCCCGACAACGCGCGCTATAAGATGCTGCTCGACAACTGGGTTGCCGCGAAGGACCATCCCACCAAGGAAGATCTGGATAACATGGCCGCAGCCGCCAAAAAGGCCGTGCTGGGGGAGTAGCTTCGCCGTTCGCGGTGCCGCGCGTTCAATCGTACAAACGTGAAAGCCTCGAGATTCTCGAGGCTTTTTTCTTGACACGAGGTCGCTCCGTGGCAAGCGTTTGGGGTGGCATTTTCCATCACCCCGATGACGAGGCCGTTCTGGACAACACGCTCGCATATGTTCGCTGGATGTATTCAGAGTGGGACGGGCTTTCCGGATGGATGGGGTTTCGGAAAGTGCGTCCCAGAATTTGCCTTTGGAGTGGGATGCAGTTTCCCAACGGAGCCACAAGCGGAAACAGCATCCCATTCCGGACGTGAATTCTGGGACACGGTTTCCGGATGCAAAAAAAGCCACATGACGTGGCCTTCAACTTATATATGTTGCGGATACCCCTATGACAAGCCACGCTCCAACAACAGGGCGTCTGTCCGGGCGGAGGTATGTAAGGTTCATCGCGAGTTCCGCACGCAAAGGAGGCCACTTAATGTGGCCTTCGTCTTGCGCAGGACTGTCCGAGCAGGGAACCTTATATGCCTCCGCCCGGACAGACGTTTCAGTTATGAACTCGCAGCTAGTCGCTACTTGATCTTGGTCGTACCCGGTGCCAGGTTGGGGTCGGTCTCGTTGGCCTCGGTCTGGAAGTGCTCGGTGTACACGTTCTTGCCGTCGCGGAACATCTCGTAGTACTGCATCTTGGCGTAATCTTCGCGCGCCTTGGTGGCGGCTGCGGCATCGGCGTCGTCACCGGTGACGTTGGAGGAAAGCGCCCAGCGCAGGCTGGCGTCCTCGTAGCCCACCGAGTTGATAGCGGGCAGCGACTCGCGCAGCGTCATGTGCGCCTTCTGGTAGTCGGAAAGCGGGGCGCCGATCAGCTGCATAAGCTGGGTGGACAGGTAGTTGGTGGACAGGTCGTCGACCTCGCTCGTCTGGTCGCAACCGGCAACGTCGTAGTTAGCCCAAATGATGTAGTCGGTCTGCCACAGGCGCTCCTGATGCGTGGCATCGTCTTCGCCGGTAAACCACTTATCGTTGAACTTGGACGGGAAGAACGGCTGGTGGTCGCCCCAGAACACCACGACCACCTTACGGTCGAGCTTGCTCAGGGCGTTGAGGAAGTAGCGAAGCGCCTGGTCGGACTGCTCGATGCACGAGACATACTCGTCGACATCGGAGAGCGTGCCGTCCTCGACGGTCTTGGCGTCCAGATCGGTCGTGTCGATGTTGAGGTGCATCTGCTTGTCGACCGGCAGCAGACCCGTATCGTAGCCCGAGTGGTTCTGCATGGTCACGTCGAAGATAAACTGCGGATCGGCGTTCTGGTCGAGCAGCTCAAGAATCTTGTCGTAGGTAGCCTGGTCGGTCACCATGCCGCGCAAGGTGTCGGCTCCCTGGAAATCGTTGATGGACAGGAACTGGTCAAAGCCAAAGTCCTTGTAGACGTTCTCGCGGTTCCAGTTGGTTGCGTGATTGGGGTGCATAGCCGTGGTGGAATAGCCGAGCGATTTGAACTGCTCTGCCAGGTTCCCGGTCGTTTCCATGTTGTAGATGGTGTAGGGGTACACGCCCGAGCCCAGGTTGGCCATGGAGTTGCCGGTCATAAACTCAAACTCGGTATTGGCGGGGCCGCCGTAGGCGCTCACGTAGAGCTTGCCGCGGCTGAGGCAGTCGGACAGGCTCTTAAAGTACTGCGGACCCTCGTAGCCGGCGCGCATGTTCTGGTAGATCGACAGATCCGAGAACGTCTCGTTCATGATGGCGATGACCGTGGGCTTCTCGCTGTCGAACTGCTCCTGGGCGGCGGCGCGCTCGTCGCTCTTGGCCGCGTCGGACTTGTCGTAGGCCTTGGCGTACTTTTTGAGCGTGGCCTTGGCATCGTCGACGGAGTAGTCGGCGGGTTTGGGCGGCTTGATGGACTGTGCCGCACTAATAAAGGCAGGCAGGTAGCCCTCGCGCCAGTAGCTCTCGAGCGGACGCCAGGTGTAGACGGTGATGCCGAGAGTGTTGTAGTAGTCGATGAGCGTAACATGCGCGGTCACACCGCCCAGGCACAGCACGGCCACGAGCAGGTTGGTGAGCAGCATGCGCTTGGCGTTGGCGGCGCCCTTCTGACGGTGCGGTGCCACCAGGCCAGCGTACTCGCACAGCAGCATGGCGATGGCGGTAAAGCCCATGGACAGCCCGCAGAACAGCGAGATGGAGAAGGTGTAGCCGGTGCCGGCGACCGCGGCGGCGGTGGAGATGGCCGAAAGGTCGCCCGGCTGGATGGGCATGGACTTAAACGTGATAACGAAGAACTCGGCAATGCCCAGGATAAAGAGGGCAAAGGCCAGGACCGCGGGGGCTGCGCCGTGGCGCTGGAATAGGAAGAACAAGCCGACCATGAGCGTGGTGATGATGGCCCACTCGAGCAGGATGCACAGGGGGTAGACCCAGGTAAAGTCGTGGTTGGACGATACCTCCATGCCCAGCAGCGCAAAGACGCCGGCGAGCAGCAGGCACAGGACGGCGGCGACGAGCGGTTTGCCCACAAAGGCGCCGCGCAGGCGGGCGAGCTTGCCGGTGGGGGCGGGGGCGTCGGGCGCGGCGAACGCAAAGACGCGCGGGGCGATGCGGTCGCGTGCGATGCTGGCCCAAGCGCAGCCGGTGAGGATGGCGTTGGTCAGGATGAGCATCACAAAGGCGAGCGGCTCGTTTTGAGCGACGAGGCCCACGGCGCCCCAAATAGTCAAAAAGACCTGGAACAGGCCGAAGGCGACGCTCCACCCAAGAGCGCTTTTGGCAACGGTGCCCGACTGAGCGCGAATGGCCTTGGCCTCGCGCAAGACAAGGTAGACGGTCGCCGCAAGACCGACGAGCGAGATGGCGGCAGCGAACATGCTGAGACTCCTCACAAACTAAAACGTACGAAAGCGGGGGTTTACCCGATTGTTACCAAGATATGCGCTGCAATTGGTGTCTGCGCACAACAACCAGCCATATTAACGCGCACGTGTGGCGGTGTGGCGCAATGTAGTGGCGACCTGCGCGATAATGGACGGGAATTACACGGAAACGTAAAGGCTTCTTAAAGAATTAGCGAGGATGAGGCGATGAACGAGCAGGTTTGCACCAAGGCTGTGGATACGAACGGCTATCCGGTCGAGACGACGGGCAATGCGGTGCTGGACACGTTGGAGCACCGTTCCTCCACGCGTGCCTTCGCGCGTGATGACGACGACCGTCCCGTGGCGGTGACCGACGAGCAGCGGGCGGCAATTTTGCATGCGGCGAGTCGCGCGCCGTCGGCGGGCGCCATGATGATGTATTCCATCGTGAGCATTCGCGAGCAGGCTACGCTGGATCGTCTGGCCGACCTGTGCGACCACCAGCCCATGATCGCCAAGGCGCCCTGGGCACTTATATTTGTGGTCGACTATGCCAAGTGGATCGATCTGTTTGAGCACGTGGGCTGCTTTGAGCCCGAGTTTGTCGAGCGCACGGGCAAGGCGCCCCGCCGTGCACCGGGTTTGGGTGACTTTGCCATCGCGGCCCAGGACGCCGTGATCGCTGCGCAAAACGCCGTGGTCGCCGCCGAGGCCCTGGGCCTGGGGAGCTGCTACATCGGTGATATCGTCGAGAATGCCGAGGAAGTGGCCGAGCTGCTCGATCTGCCTCCGTATACCATGCCGCTGTCGATGCTCATCATCGGCACGCCCCGTAAGGAGCGTCCGGCCATTGCGCATCCCGTGGTGAACCTGGTGCACGAGGAGCGCTACTGCCGCGCCGATGCTGCGACTATGGACGCGCAGGTAGCCGAGATGGACGCGATGTTCCGTCCGCATGCCCGCGTGGTGGGGGAGCGCGTCGTGGACATCTATACCCGCAAGCACACGAGTCCCTTTATGGCCGAGATGAGCCGCTCCATGGAGTGGTGGTTCAAAAATTGGCTCGGAAAATGACGGATGCGACAAAGAGACAGTCCCTTTGTCACATTCCATATCGCCGAGGTGGCTTAAAGGCCGTATAAATGTTTATCTAGCTGGGAAAACAGTGCCATTCAAACATGGGCCGATTACCTATAATTCCTTCGAACATTAAAGTTGGGAGGAAACCGGCTTATGGAACAAAAGGCCAAGGAGGCAGCTTCGCACGCTGCGATTCCTGTGAGCATCTCGGCGATGCTCGTCACGCTGGGCGTGGTGTACGGCGATATCGGCACCAGCCCCATGTATGTAACCAAGGCGCTCGTTGCCGGCAACGGCGGCATCGGAAGCGTCACGGAGGAGTTCGTGCTCGGCGCGCTCTCCCTTGTCGTGTGGACGGTCACGTTGCTGACCACCATCAAGTATGTGCTCATCTCGCTGCGCGCCGATAACCATGGCGAGGGCGGTATCTTTGCCCTGTACAGCCTGGTCAAGCGCTGCGGCAAGTGGCTTATCATCCCCGCCATGCTGGGTGGCGCCGCGCTGCTCGCCGACGGCATCCTGACGCCGGCCGTTACCGTTACCACGGCCATCGAGGGCCTGCGCACCATCCCGGCGGTCCATGCCGTGCTGGGCGATGACCAGGGCCGCGTCGTCGCCATTACGCTCGCCATCATCATCGTGCTCTTCTTGGTTCAGCGCATCGGTACGGCCAAGATCGGTCACGCCTTTGGCCCCATCATGACGCTGTGGTTCCTGTTCCTGGGCGGCACGGGTCTGTTCTTTGTTTTCCAGCACCCCGCCGTGCTGCTGTGCCTCAACCCGGTGCGCGGCATCGCCTTTTTGCTGAGCCCCAACAACCACGCGGGCATCATGATTCTGGGCAGTTGCTTCCTCGCCACCACCGGTGCCGAGGCGCTCTACTCCGACATGGGCCACGTCGGCCGCGGCAACATCTACGCTACCTGGCCGTTCGTTAAGTGCTGCCTGCTGCTTTCCTATATGGGCCAGGGCGCTTGGCTTATGAACAACGCTGCCAACCCCGAGCTCATGGGCATTGCCGACCTCAACCCGTTCTACCAGATGCTCGCCCCGGGTCTGCGCCCGTTTGCCGTCGGCCTTTCCACCGTCGCGGCCATCATTGCCTCGCAGGCGCTCATCACCGGCGCATTCTCGCTGGTGTCCGAGGCCAGCCGTCTGGACCTCATGCCGCACATGCAGGTCTTCTACCCTGCCGAGACCAAGGGCCAGCTCTACATCCCCATGGTCAACAACGTCATGCTCGTAGGCTGCGTCATCGTGGTGCTGCTGTTCCAGAACTCGGCGCATATGGAAGCCGCGTACGGCCTTGCCATTACGCTGACTATGATGTGCACCACGCTGCTGCTCTTCTTCTACCTGCACGAGGAGCGCAAGCTCAAGGTTGCTCCGTGGATCTTCGCGGCCTTCTTCCTTTTGCTCGAAGGCTTCTTCTTCGTGAGCTCGCTCACCAAGTTCTTCCACGGCGGCTATTTCACCATCCTCATGGCTGCCCTCATCATGGGCATTAGGGTGGGCTGGTACAACGGCCCGGCGGTCGAGCAGCGCCAGTTTACGCTGCTGCCGCTGCGCAGCTACCTGCCGCAGCTCAAGCGCCTGCGCGACGACGACCGTTACGAGCGCATGAGCGACAACGTCGTGTACCTGACCAAGGACACCCATACCGACTACATCGACCGCGATATCGTCTATTCGATCTTGGACAAGCATCCCAAGCGCGCCCGCGCCTGGTGGTTTGTGAATGTCGAGACCATGGACGAACCGCACACCTTTGCCTATTCGGTCGAGACGTTCGGCACCGACTACGTGTTCCGCGTGCATCTGTACCTGGGCTACAAGATTAACCAGCGCGTCAATGCCTATCTGCGTCAGGTCGTTCAGGATCTGGCTGCCACCGGCGAGCTGCCGGCGCAGACGCATGACTACTCGGTCTACAAGGATCCGGGCAACATCGGTACGTTCAAGTTCGTCCTGATTCGTAAGCTTCTGGCGCCCGAAAGCGATGTGGAGCCGAGCGAGCGTACGGCCATCACGCTCAAGTACATCATCCGCCGTGCCGCCGGCACGCCCGCACGCTGGTACGGCCTGGAGAACTCCAACGTGAGCTTTGAGTACGTGCCGCTGTTCACCAAGTTCAAGGCTGTGAATAAGATGCAGCGCCTGGCCCCCAACGAGCGGCCGTAGTCGACGCTTGAGGTTTGCCTGCGAACGGGCGGGTTTGTATTGACGGGGATTGAGTCCTGGGAGGAAACCATGGATGCAAAGGTGCTTGACGGTTGCGATTTTGCGACCGAGCTGGTGCGTGAGGCGCGCGTCGACGCCGCCGAAGATCGGTTCTTTACGAATCGGGCCAACATGGACATGGCCGACCGCGTGATTTCGATCGTGGTGACGGTGCTTGTCGCGGCGTGCGTGTGCGCACTGCTCGCGCACGTGCTGTTTGTCTAACGACCGCAGGTTGCAAAGGCTTTACACTTGGAACCACCACAAGGGAAACCACCACAAAGGTGCCTGTCCCCTTTGTGGTGGTTTTTGTTTTTGAGAGAGGGGCGGGACGCTGATGGACGTCCGTACGGACGGCGATATTGCCGATAGCTTTTGGTGGCGGCGCACAACGCTGACGCGCCGCACTCCTCTGTATGACGCCTGCGTATCGGTGGGGCTGCTGGTCGCGGCGACGATTGTGGGCGCGCTGCTCGACCATCCGGGTCTCGCGCCGAGCATCATGATCGTCTATGTGTTCGCCGTTCAGCTGTGCGCATTCTTTACCTGGAGTCGCCTGTATTGCTTGTTGAGCTCGGCTGCCGCCGTGGCGCTCTACAACTTTTTGTTTGTCGACCCGCGCTACTCGCTGTCGCTTATCGACCGCGGCTATCCCGGCATGTTCTTCATCATGTTCGTGGTCTCGCTTGTGTCGAGCTCGATTGCGTTGGCCGCGCCTTGGCACAGGCTGCCGCTAGCGACCGCCGCACGCATATGGTGCTCGAGACCAATCGCATGTTGCAGCGGTGCGCCGATCAGCAGCAGATCGTTCACGCCATGGCCACGCAGCTGGCGCGTCTTTCGGGCTGTCCGGTCGTGTGGTACAGCGCCGACGCCGAGGGCGATGACCTGCTGCCGCGTGCGACGTACACAGCCGTGGGCGATGCCGCCCCGGTGCACGAGCTGGCGCCGCAGATGCCGCCGCGGCTCTCGGCGTCCGCCTATGTGGGAACGCCGCTCGATGCCACCTATGGCGGCTCGGCGTTTTATGGCATCTACCTGACGGTTCGCACAGGCGACGGCTTCGTGCGCTCGGGCGACCCCACCTCGGTGGTGGGCGTGCTGGCTATCGTTGCCGAGCCCGACGTGCTGACGCACGAGGAGCGGACGCTTGCCGATGCCATCGTGAGCGAAGGCGAGCTGGCGCTCGATCGCGCCCGCGCCATGGAGGCCCGCGAGGAGGCGGCGGTGCTTGCCAAAAATGAGCAGCTGCGCGCCAACCTGCTGCGCTCCATCTCGCATGACCTGCGCACGCCGCTCACCAGTATTTCGGGCAATGCCGATGTGCTGCTCGACCAGGGCTCGACCGGCACCGCCGTGCTCGACGCCCAGACGCGCCGCGGCCTGCTCCTGTCCATTCGCTCGGATGCGCAATGGCTCAACGCCACCGTCGAGAACCTGCTCGCCATCACCAAGCTCGAGGGCGGCGGTATGCGCCTGTCGACCACGCTCGAGCTCATGGACGATATCGTGGAGGAGGCGCTGCGCCACGTGAACCCTGCCGTGCGCGAGCACGACCTTAAGGTGGTGGCGTGCGATGAGCCGGCGCTCGTCAACGTCGATGCGCGCCTGATGGTGCAGCTGGTGGTCAATCTGGTGAACAACGCCATCACCTATACGCCCGCAGGCTCGCATATCATGATTTCGATTAGCGTCGACGATGGACGCGTGGCGTGCTCGGTGGCCGATGACGGCCCGGGCATTGCGCCCGAGGACCGCGAGCGAATCTTTGAGTCGTTCTACACCGCCAACCACGGTCTTGCCGACAGCCATCGCAGCGTGGGCCTGGGTCTTTCGCTCTGCCGCTCCATTGCGCTGGCGCATGGCGGTAGCATAGAGGTTGCCGCGGCGGACCCGCACGGCTCGGTCTTTACGATTGAGCTTCCCGTCGCCGACGTTTCGTTTGATAAGGAGTAGCGCTGTGCCGAACTCTGCCGTAAAACCGCTCATCTTGGTCGTTGAGGACGATCCCGCCGTCCGCAACCTTATTGTTGCCGCGCTCGAGGCGCACGGCTTGCGTCATATGGCCGTGGAGACCGCCCATGCCGCCATCGCCGCCGCCTCATCGCAGGCACCGAGCATCGTGCTGCTCGATCTGGGCCTGCCCGATATGGACGGCGTCAAGGTGGTGGAGTCGGTGCGCGCATGGTCGGGCATGCCGATCATCGTGGTCTCGGCGCGCAGCGAGGACGCGGACAAGATTCGCGCGCTCGATGCCGGCGCCGATGACTACCTGACCAAGCCGTTTTCGGTCGAGGAACTGCTTGCACGCATTCGCACGACGCTCAGGCGCCTTTCGTATGCGCAAACGGGTGGTGTTGCCTCCGAGGGCTCGTTCGATACCGGTGAGCTGCATATCGACTTTGATGCCGGCATTGCCACGATGGATGGCGAGGAGCTGCATCTGACGCCGATTGAGTACAAGCTCTTGTGCCTGCTGGCACATAACGCCGACAAGGTACTAACGCACCAGTTTATCCTGCACGAGATTTGGGGCACGGCAACTAAGAGCGACCTGGCGAGCCTGCGCGTCTTTATGGGCACGCTGCGCAAGAAGATCGAGTCCGACCCCGCGCACCCGCGCTATATCCAGACGCATGTGGGTATCGGCTATCGCCTGGTCACCCAAGGCTAGATTGCCAACCACCATCCCAATATGAGTTGCGGTGAAATAGTTCCTGTTTAGGCCTTTGCCAGGCATTTTTAAGAACTATTCCACCGCAACTTCGTTATTTGCCCTTGGGCTTGCTGGCGTAGAACTTTTTCTTTTTGGGCTTGCCGTTGCCGGCCTGCGCGTGCGCGGGCGCCGTTGCGCGAGGCTTGCGGGTTTCGGGGCTGCGCAGCTCCTCGGTTCGCTCGGCAATCTCCTCGGCGCTAAAGCCGACCTCGGCCATGGCGTCCTCAATGGGCAGGCGGCGCACGATATAGCAGTGGTGCACCTTCTGGTTGCGTGCGAAATCCTCGGGGATGGTCTGCGCCGTAATGTCCTCCAGCACCACGCCCGCGCGCGCGAGCTTGCGTGTCTCGGGGCGGAAGCCGCGCAGGTTGCAGCTAAAGATGGCGTGGCCGCCCTGTGCGAGCAGGCGCGATACGCCGGCCAAAAGCTCAACATGGTCGCGCTGGACATCCCAGGTGCGGCGGCCCATCTTGGACGAGTTCGAGAACGTGGGCGGGTCGACAAAGATCAGGTCCCAGCGGTTGCGCGTCTGGCGCTGGTCGCGAATCCAGGCGAGCACGTCGTCGCGCACAAAATGATGCTGCGGACCAACAAAGCCGTTCTGGCGCATATTGCGCTCGGCCCAGTCCAGGTAGGTGTTGGAAAGGTCGACCGTCACGGTCTCCTCGACGCCGCCATCGGCCGCGTAGCAGGTGGCAGTGCCGGTGTAGGCAAACAGGTTGAGGAAGCGGCGCGCCTGCTTGGCGTGCTCGCGCACCAGGTTGCGCGTGACGCGATGATCCAGGAAGATGCCCACATCCAGGTAGTCATCAAAGTTGACGGCAAAGGTGAGTCCACCCTCTTCGATGAGCGGCAGACGACGGCGTGCGATATTGGCGCGCTCGCCCGATCCGCCCTTGCCGGCGCCCTGCTTGCCGTACTGCGAGCCGCCACGCGAACGCATGCGGGCCTTGGCGTGCACATGCTCGGCCGGAACATCAAGGATGCGCGGCGCGATGGCCAAGATGTCGAGCATGCGGGCCTGGGCCAGCGCGGGGTCGATGGTCTTGGGCGCGGCGTATTCGGCGATGACGAGCCAGCGGCCCGGCGTCTGCGGGCAACCCTCGTACAGGTCGATGGCAGCGGAGTAGTCGGGCAGGTCGGCATCGTAGACGCGATAGCAGCTCACGCCCTCGCGCTTGGCCCACTTGCGGCGCAGACGGGCATTCTTGCGCAGGCGGTTGGAGAACTGCTCGGACTCCGGGATGAGCACGGGCAGCGGCTTGCCGTCGCCCAAGTCGAGCGTGGCGGCAGGTTCGGGCATGGAGGAAGCGGCGGCTTCGTCGTTGGCTTCGTTGGCATCCGCAACCTCGGCCTCGGCATCCGCGCTGGTCGCAGCCTCAAACGCTGCAGCGGCGTGGTCGAGTGAGGGCCAAACCTCAAGAGCCGCCTCCTCGTTATTGGGCATGACGGCGATCGAGCGCTCGGGCTCGGCGTGGAGCGCGCGGGCCAGCAAGCCGTCGCGGGTGAGAGCGGCGACCGGCGCCGAAGCGAGCTCGGGGGCGCGGCGCAGCTCGCCGATGAGCGTCATGGCATCGTGCATGAGCGAAAGCGGGGTCTCGGTCGTGTCCGCGACCAGGGCGGCACCGGCGACGGCGCCCGCATGGTCCAGCACGGTGGCGGGCTTGGCGGCACAAAAGTCGACAAAACGCTTGTAGCCGGCGCACTTGACCATGCGCTCGGCAGTCTTGCGGGCGGCGGGGTCGATGTCTACGGCCACGATGCGCGCTCGGCAAGCAGCTGCTCCCACAGGACAGCGTCGTGCAGCTGCCAGCCCTCAAAGCCCCAGCGCTCGCGTGCGGCGCCCGGGGCGCGGTCGGTCAGAATGTTCACGGCCTCCAGCAGCAGACCGCCGCCGGCGCACGAGGCATCGATCAGCGTGGGAAGGGCTTCGTTTTCGTAATCGTCGGCCGTCAGCTCGCGCTCGCATAGTGCGGTCCAGCCGACCTGCGCCAGCACCAGGGCGGCGTAGTCGGGGCGCAACACGACGCTGTCCTCGCCGGCACGAGTCGCAGCGGGCGGCAGACGCTTGAACAGCGGGTCGCCCGAAAGGTCCAGGCTGATGCTCGCGCGGCGCTGACGCAGCGAAAGCAACAGGTGAACATCGGGGTCGGCGGCATCGACGTCGGCGCGACGGCCCGTGGTCTCGGCCAGACGGTCGCACAGCGCGTCTTTGGCGCGCAGGGCCGAGAAGCGCGTGTTGCGCAGCTGCTCGGTCACGCCGCGGGCGGTGATGGCGATGGTGGCGCCGGGGCGGATGATGGTCTCCCAGGCGATGTCGTAAACGCTATCGTACAGTTCATCGGCATCCTGCGCCTCAAAGCGCCCGAGTACCACGAACACACGGCTCGCCAGGCGCGACCACAGACAGGCGCGGTAGCCTTCTTCGAGCTCGCCCTCAAATGTAGCGCGGCCCTTCAGCCGGCGAACATGCGAAAGCCCGAGGCGTTTAAGCTCATCGGCGAGTGCGGACTCAAAGCCCTCGGGGCAGCTTGCGTAAAATTCCATGGGTGACCTCTCTGGTTGCGTCGCTCCATTATATGATGGATACTTCGTTTACTCTCGCCCCCGAAAGGAACCCATATGATTGATGCGTGCCCCGATTCCGCCGTGCTCTTTTTTGACGTGGACGGCACGCTGACGTCGTTCGATCCCGACAACATGACCGACAAGGACTTTTCGGCGGTTCACCCCTCGCAGGCGGTCGTCGAGGCGTTTCATCGTCTGCGCAATGCGGGTCACCAGGCATTTATCTGCACGGGTCGTCCCTTGTGGCTGATTGCCGATGGCCTGCGCGCGCTGAACCCGGCGGGTGTCGTTGCCATGGCGGGAGCGACGCTCGAGGTCGAGGGCCGCGTGGTGCATGAGGACTGCTTTGACGAGGACGTTATTGAGGAGCTTGCGCGCCGTATGGCCGCGGCAGGGATTGAGGCCTTTTTCGAGACCAACGTGGCTACTTTTGCCCTGGAACCCGCGGGTGTTGAGCAGTCGTCTCTGATCGGCACTTCTGTGGTGCACAGCACCGAGGAAATGCGCGTCGACGGCAGTCTGCGCGTGGGCAAGGTATGCCTCAGTGTGCCCAGTTTGGCTCGCGTGGCCAACGATGACGGCTTTATCGATCGCGAGTTTGAGCTGTGCAACACCGGTGGCCAGAATCGAGAGCTGAGCCCCAAGGGCATTGACAAGGGCGTGGGCGTGGCGCGAGCGCTGGAATACCTGGGTCGCACCGGCAACGCGCGCACCTTTGGCTTTGGCGATTCCGGCAACGATCTGGGTATGCTCGCCGCTGTCGAGACGGCCGTGGCCATGGGCAACGCTATGCCCGAGGTCAAGGCGCTCGCCGACTACGTGACTGATGATGTCGCACACGACGGCACCGTCACAGCGATGCAGCATTTCGGCCTCATCTAATGAATCCCACGTTCTGACGTTTGCTCAAACTGCGACTCTTTGCTTTTGCATGCTCAATCGATTTATCAATCCAAACACTGAGGTGTTTATACCGTTCGCCGAGAAGATAAAAAACCGCAGCTCACGCCTTGATAAACGTAGGTAAAGTGTTTAGCAGTTTAACGCCCATGTGCAAGCGAAAGGAATCAGGCAGATGGCAATCAAGGTGTTCGCTGACGGTGCAAACCTCGAGGGCATGCTCGACATGTACGAGAACGGCAACGTTCAGGGTTTCACGACCAACCCGTCCCTTATGAAGAAGGGCGGCGTGACGGATTACCGCGCGTTTGCCAAGGAGGTCCTGGCCCACATCACCGATGTGTCCGTCTCGTTTGAGGTCTTTGCCGACGACGTCGAGACCAATGGAGGTCGAGGCGCGCGAGATCGCTACCTGGGCCGAGAACGTCTACGTCAAGATTCCGTGCGTGACCACCAAGGGCGAGTCCACCGCCGAGCTGGTGCGCAAGCTTTCGGCCGACGGCATCAAGGTCAACGTCACCACCATCTTTACGCCTAAGCAGGTTGACGAGATGGTCGAGGCCGTTGACACCGAGACGCCGTCCATCATCTCGCTCTTTGCCGGCCGCATCGCCGACACCGGCGTCGACCCCATTCCGTTTATGACGGAGTCGGTCAAGAAGGCCGCCATCAAGCCCAACTGTGAGGTCCTGTGGGCGTCCACGCGCGAGCTCATCAACATTTACCAGGCAGAAGCCTGCGGTTGCCAGATCATTACGGTGCCCAACAGCATCCTGGCCAAGCGCAAGAACATCGGTCGCGACCCGTACGAGGTCTCGCTCGACACCGTCCGCGGCTTTGCCAAGGATATCGCGGCGCTCGGTTTCCATATCCTGCCGTAAGCAAAGGTACCCCCGCCTGCGCCGTGCAAAATTGAGAGTATTCAGCAAGGTAAAGGTCTTTATCAGTTGACCGAAGCATGGAACGGCCCCCGTTTTGGCTCTGACGACGCTAAAACGGGGGCTGTTTTTTGCTTTTTCGTCTCTGAGGGGCATCCGGAACGGTGGAATTTGCAGAATACTCGCGATTTTGCACATCGCTACAGGGGGTACCTTTGCTTTGGCGGTTTACTTTCCCTGCACCATGGCGAGCGAGATCTTCTTGCGGTCGCGATCGACCTTCTCGACCCACACCTTGACCGTGTCACCGACGCGCACCACGTCGCTCGGGTGCTTGACAAAGCGGTTGGCCAGCTTGGAGATGTGTACGAGGCCGTCCTGGTGCACTCCCACGTCGACGAAGGCGCCAAAGTCGACGACGTTGCGCACCGTGCCCTTGAGCTCCATGCCGGGTTCCAGGTCGTCGATGGAAAGTGCCGAGCGGCTAAAGACCACCTCGGGCGCGTCGTCGCGTGGGTCGCGGCCGGGCTTCTTGAGCTCGTTGACGATGTCGATGAGCGTGAGGGTGCCGCAGTCCAGGTCGCTTGCCAGCGTCGAGATGCTGCCCAGACGGCGCTCGATATCGGGCACGCCGCCACGGCTGAGTTCACTGGCCGCCACACCGGCGCGCTCCAAGACGGCCGTGGCTACCTCGTAGCTCTCGGGGTGGACGCTCGTCGCGTCGAGCGGGTTCTTACCGCCGCTGATGCGCAGGAAGCCCGCGGCGTTGAGATATGCCTTGGGCCCCAGCTTGGGGACCTTCTTAAGCTGGCGGCGATCGGTAAAGGCGCCGTTTTCCTCGCGGTAGGCCACGATGTTCTTGGCCACGCTCGGCGTGATGCCCGATACGTATCCCAGCAGGCTCGCGCTCGCGGTGTTGACGTCGACGCCCACACGGTTGACGACGTCTTCCACCACGTGGCCCAGGGTGCACGAAAGCTCGGCCTGGTCAAGGTCGTGCTGGTACTGGCCCACGCCGATGGACTGAGGCGGAATCTTAACGAGCTCTGCCAACGGATCCTGCAGGCGGCGGCCCAGGCTCATGGCGCCACGCACGGTGACGTCCAGGTCGGGGTATTCCTGACTGGCGAGCTCGGAGGCGGAGTACACCGACGCGCCGGCCTCATTGACGATGGTGTAGCGAAGGCTGGGCGCCTGCTCGGCGATGAACTCCGAGACGACTTCCTCGGTCTCGCGGCTGGCGGTGCCGTTGCCGATGACGATGGTGTTGACGCTGTCCTTTTTGACGAGGCGGGCGAGCTCGCGCTTGGTGCCGGCGACGTCGTGGCGCGGCTTGGTGGGGTAGACCACGCCGTGGTCGAGCAGCTTGCCGGTCTCGTCCATAACGGCGACCTTGCAGCCGGTGCGGTATCCCGGATCGAGCGCGAGCACGCGGGCACCGCGCACGGGGCGTGCCGAGAGCAGGCCCTCGAGATTCTTGGCAAAGACGTTGATGGCCTCGGTCTGCGCGCGAACGGTGAGCTTGGCGCGGGCTTCGCGCTCCAGCGAGGGGGCCATGAGGCGCTT
>OAVW01000231.1_pt1 | contig 19538 bp, 13 predicted proteins | sample 1495321 | NCBI WGS metagenome assembly OAVW01 (sample SAMEA2580108, study PRJEB22360) | human gut metagenome | biome: human gut; feature: human-associated habitat; material: faeces | place: Denmark | collected 2008/2010 | reverse complement strand
GGTCATCGGATGGTATCTGACAATCAACCATTACCACTAAATCAGCGTCACGACCCGATTTTGTATTAGCTGAGCGTTTCAGTGTGCAAAAGAAACTCGGCAGCGGTGGCTTTGGGGTGGTCTATAAAGTATTTGATGCTTTAGGCGATGTAGTTCGCGTTATCAAACTTGTGACCAAAGACCGGCGTAGCGTTTATGAGCGCCTGCGCCGCGAATATAAGACACTTACCAGCCTGCCAGATCATCCACATGTCGTTAAGGTTATCTGGGCCGATCGAATGGCTGATGCAAATCAAACTCCTTATATCGTCTTTGAGTATGTGGAAGGCCTGGACGTGTCTGATCTGATCGATACTGAAGCCTTGGCGTTGGATGATGCTGTTCGCATTGTTCGCGAAGCAGCCGAGGGCTTAGCGCATCTCCATAAACATGGTATTTATCATCAGGACGTTAAACCCTCTAATTTGCTATGGACTGATAAAGGTGTTCGTATCATTGATTTTAATGTCGCGGTATCCGAAAGTGACGAGGTTCAGGGAGGTGGTGGCACTCGTCGCTACCTGCCGCCGGATTACGATTACAATTCCGAGCCGGATGCTTCTGACCGGGTAGACCGCGACATCTATGCTTTGGGTATCACCTTCTACGAGTGTCTGACCAGCAAGTATCCGTTCGACGATCCCACGCCGCCGATCAAGACTCAACCCAAGGACCCCAGGCAGTTCAAAGGCTGTGCCGACTTCAGCTCGTCACTGGTCAACATTCTGGTGAAGATGATCGCGCCGGAGCGTAAGGAGCGCTTCACGTCAGTCGATGAGTTCTTGACTGCCATGGCTGAGGTCAAGCGTCTGCGCTCGGTGCTGACCACCGGCGAGATTGGAGCCGGCCCCAAGGTGGTATCCAGGCTGGGCTTCGAGCCGACCAAGCCCAATAGCAACCCCTTTGTCACCCATCTGCTGACCCTCTACAGCCAGAGCCAAGTATCCAACGCGGGAACCCGTGGCCTCGACGAAGTTGGTAAGGCCACCTATGTGCCGACATATCTGGACGAAAAGCTTAAGCCCGCCTTGCTCAAAGGCGAGTTTAAGCTCGTGATCATTAGCGGTAACGCAGGTGATGGCAAGACCGCCTTTATTCAGCAGGTTGAGTCCTTTGCCGAGAGCAAGGGCGCGCAGATGCAACGAGGCGCGAATGGAGCAGTGTTCCAGATCAAGGGGCATACCTACCTGAGTAACTATGACGGCAGCCAGGATGAAGGCGATGAGCGAAACGATGCGGTGTTGCGGAAATTCTTTGCTCCTTTCGCGGGTAAGGATGCCTCTAGCTGGCCCGAAAATCAGACTCGCCTAATAGCCATTAACGAGGGACGGCTAGTCGATTTTTTCCTAGAGCATGAAGAGGAGTACCCGCTGCTCGCCAGGCAGATCCAACAGGGTTTGGCTGGGGCCGTTCCGGAAGGCGGTATAGCGATCATCAACCTCAATTTGCGCTCGGTAGTTGCTGACCCCGAGGAAAGTCAGCCTTCGATTTTTGAGAGGCTGATTGCCCGCATGACACAACAGGAATACTGGCAAGCCTGCGAGAAGTGTGACATCAAGGGCAAGTGTTTTGCCTACCATAATGCCCGGACTTTCCAGGATCCGGTTGCCGGTCCCAAGGTGATCGAGCGTCTGAAGATGCTCTACACCATTACCCACCTTCGCGGGAGATTGCATATCACTATGCGCGACCTACGGTCGGCGTTGGCTTTCATGTTAGTGGGCACCCAAGATTGTGACGGTATTCACCAGCTTTATCAGACCGGTGGTGAAGAGGTCCAAAACCGTATCTTGGACGGATTCTATTTCAACTCGTGGCTTGGTGGGGAAAAAGGCTCCAATGACCGACTTATTGCTCTGCTGCGCGAGATCGACATTGCTGAAGTCAGCAACCCTGATCTGGACCGCGAGTTAGGCTTTCTCCATCCTAGGGCTAAGGCTATGAGTCGTTTCTCGTTTGCAGAACGAGCCGGATATGACAATGAATTGGTTGAAGCGTTGTTTGACAGCCTGCCTCGCGATTACTCATCGAAAAATCGTGCCCGATTGATTTCCAGACATCGGAATTACATTTCACATATGCGACGTCGCCATTTCTTCGAACGAAGGGACATAGGGTGGAAGGAGATGCTGCCATATGAAAGCATCGATCCCTTCTTGGTCTCCACGCAGCGGACAGGTACAAAAAGCAACGATGAGGTGACTGCAATTCTCCGCGCCATCAACCGAGGCGAAGGTTTAAGCGACCCTGCGAGGTTAGGTAACCAGTTGGCACTGCGTGTTCGCCAAGTGGATAAAGGTACCATTCGCAGTTACCGGCTTTTCGACGGTGACTATTTTTCGCTTCGTACCGAACAGGAGACCGCGTCTCATCCTTTCCTCGAGTGCCTGTCTCAGGCGTTAGTCCTGCTTTATGACTCCGGCGAAGGGCACAAGGCCAGCCTAAGAATCAATCTCGATATATATGAAATGCTGATGCGCCTTAACGACGGCTACCGACCAAGCGTAGAAGAGCAAGAAGGCTTTTTGTTGAGCTTGTCCGTCTTTAAGAACTTGTTGGCCTCTGTACCTTACAACGAAGTATTGTTAACCAAGGCTGGCCACAAATTTTACGAAATCCGTCGAGAACAAGATGGACGGCTAGTAATGGAAGCATCTGAAAAGGGGGCCGAATACAATGTCAATTAAAGGCCGTGACAAAGAGTTTCGAATCCCGAAAGTTTCTTATCTCGATTTTAAACATATTGAGATGGATCGCGTACTCACCATGTTGTTTCCACGATTGAAATACGATGGCTATGGTAGTCGCAGACCTCCTCGCGGTGGTGATCTTTCAGTTGAGGAGTTTCTCGAAGATTTCCTTGAACATCCCGAGTGGTTTGCTGGTTTCGATCAAAACCCTGAAATTGTTCGAGCTTGGATTGAAACAGATCTTATGGATCTAGTGAATAGAGGTAAAAGCAACCAAGCTCTAGCTGCACCACGTCCTTTGCATGGAAATACCTATAAGTTTCGTAACGCAAAGCATACCCGAGATTACGGCGCTGCAGAGCAAATCTACTGGATGCTTTTCTATGCCCGCAAAGGCAAGGGCCAAGCGGCGCGAGATGCCTTGAAGCGTTTCTTCTTCCCGGGGATCGACTTGGTGACGGACCGTTACGATCCCAACGCTTCCGTGGATGTGGAAACGCAGGCCATCTTGCGATTAGACCAACAGGTTACGCAGGATATGAAGGATTCCAAGGAGCCCGCACGTTTCCAACCTCTGTGTATAGGGCAGGCCGATATTTTGGCAGACGATATTCTGCGTTTACTCGCCTATGAGCCTTATATCCCGCGCTCGGTGTTGGTTGACTATCTCAAAACTCTGATGGCTTTCCATCTGGCACTTTATCACCTCAAACTACTGCAAATGCTGCCCAAGCTGGTGAACCAGCGCTCTGGTAACGATCTCTGCACCGCCAGGGAATGTCCGATCAACCCGGGTCTCGACAATGCTCTGGAAGGTTGCCCTTACCGCTTGGCGTTGATAGTAGATATGGGGGACGTCAACAATCCGCACATGGTTGAGTTAGCTCGAAAATCCACTGACCGGCTCTATCGTCAGATACCTGCTTTTGTGCAGGCCAATTTTGTCGTCAAGAAACTCGATGAAATGGCGGAATACCTGAGCAAAAAAACTGGTAAATTGGCTCCTCCCGGAGGCGGTGTGTTCACTGTTAGTGATCTGATATCCCTGCTGAAGCCCGAACACGACACCGAGCGTCAAGCCTACTTCAAATTCCGCTTGGCGAGCCTCATTGAAGAATCGGCCTCCAGGAATGAGGATTTAGACCCAGAGATCAGGGACGTCACCGCCATGGGCTTGGGTGAATTCGATTCCTTCATTGAAATACTGATGGCCTATCGAGGTAAATATCACCGCCAATACATCACTGAGTGCTTGGATTCTCTTCTGCTGAAGAATAAAGAAAGTGGGCTTTTGGCTCAGGCCCGGACTAAGGGAAGCCCACGTCGATTTGTGTTAGGAAGCAAGCTGCTCGAAGTGCTCCTCCAGGTAGCTGTACTCACCCAAGACGGCGGGCGTTTTGTGACCCACGAGGTTCGCATCGAAGAATTGTTAGCCTTTTTAAGGAACCGCTACGGTCTTTACATCGACCAGTTACCAGAAGGAACCATAGCTAACAGCAGCATACTAGACAAACGTGCCCTGCGTCTTAATCTCGAAGCCTTCAAGCGCCGCCTTCGTGAAATTGGGTTCTACCAGGATTTGTCGGATGCTTATGTTACCCAAAAAGTATCGCCCCGATATGCAATTGAAAGATTTGATAGAACTGATAAGAATGGGAGACACACATGAGTAGCGCGTTCATAAAGCTTCCACAGGATAAATTGAATGCGGCGTTGGCTGGAGTGCTGTGTCCTCGTATCGAAGCGATCCTGAGTGATCGTGGCCCAGGCCACTGTGTGCGGGTCACTGACCTTGATGACGAAGTTATGGAGTCAGTATGCTGGGAAATTAGGCGAATCTGGCCTGACGGGAACATATTTATACTCGGCAGTCATGACCAAGAAGGCATGCCTTTTCGAGTAACTTCCAGCAAGTTGGTGGAACTGCGTAATCCTGACGCGAACGGCGAGCTGCGCCAGCCTTTGCTAGTGTTCATACCGACCTCGCTCCGTACTAGTGCCGAGGATTCTTTTGGCGTGGCGACCTTCGAGGAACTTACCTTCACCGATATCTACGAGGATCTGATCGAATCGCTGTTTGACCGGCTCCCGGCTACGCTGGCTAGCTATGTTCGCGATCTTTTGGGTATTCTCACCGAGGAGGAATGGCTATTTGCCGACGATGTTTCTCGCGTGCGGTATCTACTTACCGCGCTCGAAAACGGGATTGATGGCGAAACGCTTGGGGCCAGTCTGTATGAATTGGCATTGATTCCGGACTTCAAGCTCTTTGCCGATCCGGGCATAGTCATTGGAAAAATTCGCCGTAATCTTGTCAGCGTCCGCAGTTTGATAACCTCGCACAAGTCGGTTCGTGGTCGTATTGCTGATCTTGGGCTCAGTGATAAGGCATTGGAGTCGCGTCTATTCACCTATTTTGAAAAACACGATATCCATGAGTCAGAATCTTGGACGCCACCCATTGCGACAGACAAGAGTTGGTGGAGCATTTCTTTCGATAAATGGATGTTCAAAGAAGAGCTATCACTGGACAAGGTTCTTCTGACTGTGTTGGAAACCGACTTGCCGGTCGTTGCGGACGATGAAACCGACGAGCAACTCACTGGCCTCATCGGGCAACAGGTTCTGGTTCCGAACGACCGTCGTAAAATGAACGTGGTGTTTGAGGTTAATCCTCACCCCTGCAAGGTCAGTGGGCTTGACCATTTTATGGTGCAAATCATTTCGCAGAATGACGGCCCGGTAGGGAAATCTAAAAAGGTAAAGGCCTGGACCCCGAACCGCCTGCAATGTACTACAAGCCTTGCTAAACTCAATAAAATCGAATTCGATGAAGGATGGCATTTCATCCGTGTAATGCCCTGGACTGCCGATGGCGACCCGATTCCGCTGGAAGCGGATTCCACCTCCGAGGGCGCTAAGCGCTCTTACGAGAGCGAGCCTTTCTACGTCCTGCCCGGTGGCAACATTGAAGAAGAGCCCCCTCAACGTGCCGTTCCTATTGAGCAGAGCCTGGAGCATGCACTTTTCCGACTGCAATTGACAGCCTTGGGCGATGAACGTGATCCCGATGATATCGCCATCAGTGGTGTCGCCTGGTCCGAGGGCGGTCGTACCAAAAAGACCTCCTGCCTTGAAACCTTGCACGCAAAATTCGGTCGTGAGGGGGCTGTTCAGATTCCGCTATCACGTACGCTCAAAATTATCGAGCAACGCATCTTAGCAAAGCCTAAACACCCGTCAGGCTGGCGAATGCAGATAAACCTGGATACCGCTGAGCCGCCCTCCGAGGTCGGGCTCATGCTGCCCTCTTCTGCTGCGATGGCATCTTTCCTGGCTGCCCGTGAAGAGTTTTTTGCAGCGGTGCGCAAAGACACTGCCGAACTGATCATGCAGGGGCTGTTGTTCCAGGACGCTGAAAAGGAATGCCTCGCGTATGCTGAAAGCTATCTTGACTTGGTCAGGAATCTCATCCGCCAGGCCGAGATGACTTCTGGTGTCGAGCGCCAGCAACACCTGCAATCGCTAAGAAACATACTGGCCGTTGATTCAATCCATGTCATCCTGACCGACTTCCGTGGAAGGCATCGCGAGGCTGTTTTGGTCTCCCCAACCCATCCGCTCCGAGCCTTGTGGCTGAACAGTTGGGTCACTCTGGGCAAGGATTGGATCGGGAAGATCAAGTCAGGTGGGAAAGAATATATTCCTCACGTCCGTTCCGCACTATTGGATAGCCTTGTGCCCTCAGCCTATCCTGTCGGCATTCCCGTAGAGGATGGTCGTATCTTCACGCCGGTGGACAATCTAAATACGTTTTGGGCTCTATACGCTCCAACAACCGAGGATAATTCTCGTGGTCTGATGGCGGAGATCTGTTCGGCACTTGGCTTGGCCGAGCCCTCTGCGGCGGGAACTGATATTTCCGGAAAGGTCATTGCGGATAAGATTGAGCGCTATCTCTCCCAGCATCCTTATGTGAGAGAGCTATCGCTGAATATCTTTAACCCCGGAGCTGGTTCGCTAATAGCAGAGGCTCTTATAGCGCTTCAGCAGAAAGGTGAGTATGCCAATTTACGCTATGATATACGGCTCTTTACCTCCGAGCCTGACTCGCCAGTTTTGGGTGAGGCGCTTGAATCCATAGTCCGTCCCGGAGCGACGGTGAATGAGGCTGCAGACGCGTTTACGGCATCAACTGGCAATCATCTGTTTTCCAAGCTGAACTTGGCCAAGCACGCGCTGAATGAATTCCATGCAAATTCCAAGGATTTTCCAGCGCACATCAGCGTTCTTTTGGATGTGTTCCCCGCCGAGGAGCTTTCCATTTCCGAGAGGCCGATGGGGGTGACTCCGTTGTATGGGTTGATACAGGGTTTTGACACCGAATTCGTTGACGACGATTCGGGTACCTTCTGGAATAAGCAGCCTATTATTGGGCGCTCCTTCGGTGCGAATAACCACGCTGCGTGTTTCGATTTGCTGTCGTCGCTGAGCCGTCACCTCTGTTTTGCAACCTCAGCGGTTGCTGCTTCTGGTGCTAGTTTCAATGCCGTACCCGTTGTAACCCTTGGCCTCGATGTGGCACAACGAGAACTGATTTACGAGGTTCACCAGATCAGCGATTGGGTGTTCACTATCGACCGAAATATGGGGATTGAGTTTTTCGACCATGGCGGTCGGAAGAACAGACCGGATTATCTGATTGACTATGTGCCAGGAACCAGCTCCCAGGCGACACATAATCTGATAATCTCCTCGCGCTCTAACGATGAATTGGAGACCATGCTGAAGCCGGTGCTGCTTGAGCACGGTTTGTCCGCCGACGGCGAGCAGTCGGTTCAGATACTTGCGAACCTACGCTCGCTTTCTGGTCAGCTTGCCTTGAAACTGATTTCCGCACGTACGCAACAGGCGGAGGCTCTTGGCCTGGCTCTGGCGAGGCTCTATCTCGAATATCAAGGCGCGTTAAGCAATCAGATCATTGTGCCATTAGACGCACACACGGACCTCTACCGCTCAAGCGGTGAGTCAGACGATGTTAACGATGCTATCAGCCTACAACGTACCGACTTGGGTTTGTTTGATTTAGATTTAAACACCAGGACGATCACCTGTAATCTGGTTGAGGTGAAGTGTTATTCGCAGGTTGGTGCCTTTGCGGCTTTCAACCAACTGAAGGAACGGATCTCCGCCCAGATAAATCAGAGTGAGCGCATCCTCCAGCGTCACTTTGACCCGGCCCTGAAAAAACCGGATCGGCCGGATAGGTTGCTCAAGAGCCGGGAGTTGGCTCAGATTCTTAGGTTCTATCTGGAACGTTCACTGCGTTATGGGATCTTTGAAGAGACTGCCGCGCACGAAGCGAGAGGACTACTTGAATCCATTGAGCAGGGCTACTCGCTTCAATTCAGGCGGTGCGCTTTGATTTTCGACTTTGACAAGTCTGGAACAGAATCTCCGGATAACGAGGTTGGCATCGAATTCCATCGTATTGGCAAGGATCTCATTCATGCCTTGCTCGAGAGCTGCCGCAAGCCTGTGTCTGTCGAGAGTGAGGAAGTACCGACCGCTCCTAATCTGAGCGAACAGTTCATTTCGAACGTACCGAAGCTCGAGACTGCCGCTTTCATCGCACCTAACAGGGTCCGCCCGACATCCTGGACGGTGGACGAGCTCTGGGACGATGAGCGGGAGACACCAGTCACCCTGCCAACACCTTCTGTCTCAGTGGAAACCATCGCACGTGTTCAAAAGGAAGCGCAGGTGAAACCCGTCGAGCAATCACCTGAACCTACCACCATTGTGCCCAAACAAGAAAAAGATGACGAACAACCCGCCACCGTTGATGTGGAACCGGAGGAAGCTGTTCAACCCGAGCTTGAAGTGCAGGAGCATCTGACATCCGTGCCTCAAGCCGAAGTCAGCTACGACATCATGCTGGGCGTTAATGGTAGTTCACCGCAATATGGATTGCTCGGAGAGGTTTCCGGACGGAAAATCGCGCTGGACCTCAATCATACCCACACGATCAGTCTCTTTGGGGTTCAAGGCGGTGGAAAGAGCTACACCCTTGGAACAGCAATTGAGATGGCCTCAATGCCGATTCAGCACATTAATGTGCTGCCAAGCCCGCTCGCCACAGTCATTTTTCATTATAGCCCGACGCAGGATTATGCGCCGGAGTTTACCTCGATGATTAATGCCAACTCGGTAGAGGATGAGATCTGTATCCTTCGTGAGCGTTACAAGGCCAACCCGGAAGCATTGAAGGATGTCTTGATTCTTACCTCTGCCAACAAGGTAGATGAGCGTAGGGCCGAGTACCCGGATATTGAGGTTAAGCCAATTGCTTTTTCTGCCGCTGAACTCAAGGCAGCACACTGGAAATTCCTAATGGGAGCGATTGGTAGCCAGAGCATGTATATGCGCCAAATCAATCTCATCATGAGGGGACTGCGGGATAACCTGACTTTGGATTCTCTGCGAGCAGGCATCGATAACTCTGGTTTGTCCGATCATCTAAAGGAGCTGGCCCAGACGCGCTTACTGTTTGCAAGCGAATATATCGATGATAACCAGCGTCTCCAGGATCTGATTCGTCCCGGCCGGTTGATTATCGTGGATCTGAGAGATGAATACATCGAGAAGGACGAAGCTCTCGGTTTGTTCGTGGTGATGCTACAGGTTTTCTCAGAAGCAACCTACAAGGGAAGCGCCTTCAATAAGCTGGTGGTTTTCGATGAAGCTCACAAATATATCGAGAACGATGATCTGGTTTCCGGCCTTGTCGAGGTTGTCCGTGAGATGCGCCACAAGGGAACCAGCATTATGGTTGCCTCTCAGGATCCGCCATCAGTCCCGATCTCTCTTATCGAGTTGTCTTCACAGATCATCATGCACAAGTTCAACTCGCCCGCATGGTTGAAACACATCCAGAAGGCGAATACCGCTCTTGGTGAGTTGACCTCCGATAAGATGAGCCGTCTCGGTACCGGCGAAGCCTATGTATGGTCGAGCAAGGCCTCGGACGACTCATTCACCCGGGCCGCGGTGAAGATCAAGTGCCGTCCTCGCATTACCCAGCATGGTGGCAGTACCAAAACGGCCGTAGGGAGGTAATCTGTAGCGAAGAGCTACAGTACTGCCCCTTCTATCATCCACCATGATAGCTATCAGTAAGTTAACGAAGATGAGAGGGCATCGGAAATGCTCGAAGTTGAATTTCAGGAATGGTTGAAGAGCAGAGGCGCCAAAACGCAAGCGGGCCTCAATTCTCGTATTTATGCTGTCAAAACTATCGAAAAAAAACTCGCAGCGCTTGGTTCTCCTCATGCAGATCTGGATGCTGCCTACAAGGCGGACGGATTTACGCAATTGCGACAACGGATCAAAGAGATTCGCCGTGATGCTAAAGACAACGGCGATGACTATCGGTTGCTAATGCCTGAATCAGAGCAACCGCTTAACCGATTGTCCAGCTGGAATAGCTGGCTCGGACAATATGGACGCTTCCTGAGCGGTGATGACTCTCAGGCCGACGAAATTCGGGATTATGTCCTTGAAAACTACATCACCCCAGCCAGAGAGCGAGGTGACGCCAGTGTCACAGTGGTAGTTGGCCCTCTGAATACTGAAATGGGTCTCGACAAGGGATGGCCGAACATCTGTCAGGCTCTTGATGGACAAAAATTCCAGGAGCTAGCGGATGTTCCCCCTCCGGTGACGGAAGGGCCTAAAAAGAGCACAACCCGGAAATATACGTTCATACTTACGGAAGGAAGCGAACCGGTGGCCCAGAATAACATTACTCCGACTAACCTTATTTTTTACGGTCCTCCTGGTACCGGAAAAACCTTTCACACGGCGAGGGAAGCCGTAGCGCTCTGCGATGGCAAAGACGACTATCCGGAATCAAAAGATGGACGTAAGGCTCTGATGGCGCGGTATAACGAACTGATGGCAGAAAAGCGGATCTCTTTTGTCACATTCCACCAGAGCTATGATTACGAAACCTTCGTTGAGGGCCTTCGGCCTGAAATCGGTGAAGATGAGTCTTCGTCTGCAGGATTCAGACTCATGCCCACGCCGGGGCTCTTCAGGGAAATTTGCGCCCTTGCCGATCAGGCCAGGACACAGCCCCGTGCACAGACGGATGCATCGGCACTGCAACTGTCCCAAAAACGCTTCTGGAAAATGGGACAAGGGACAATTGGCACAGAAGACGATGTGTATGAAGATGCCCGCGACAACGGGTATATTGCTCTGGGCTGGGGGGGGACCATAGACTGGAGCGCGGACAGATTTTCATCCTTCAAGGCGATTCATGATGAATGGATCAAGCAAAATCCGGAGAACAAGACGCCAAGTAACTGGACACAAACCCATCCCTTCCGTTGCGAAATGAAGCCTGGCGATATCGTGATTGTCCCTTACGGTAACACTGCGTTCCGCGCTATCGCTGAGATCACAGGTGATTACTATTTCGTTCCTGAAGCTGAAGGTTACTATGCCCACCGCCGCCCTGTGCGCTGGCTACTGACTCTCGATGAACCACTGCCACTCGATACCATTATCGATGGTAACTTCACCATGAGGACGCTCTATTCGATTGCCACCAATCGAGTGAATATCCCGGCGTTGGGCAGACTGCTGTCGAGTACAGAAAACCCGGATAATCGTTCCGATGTTGAAGGGCAACCAGAACAGTTCGTCCTCATTATTGATGAGATCAACCGGGCAAATATCTCGAAAGTGTTCGGCGAACTGATTACGTTAATCGAGCCGGATAAACGCCTGGGAATGCCTGATGCGCTCACCGTAACTCTGCCTTATTCGAAAAAGAAAGACTTTGGCGTTCCCGCCAATCTTCATATTATCGGCACTATGAACACCGCTGATCGCTCCATCGCCTTGCTCGACACAGCATTAAGGCGGCGATTCAACTTCCGGGAAATGGTCCCCGACGCGACACTGCTAAATGAAGTAGAGGGGATCGATCTCAAAGCCGTCCTTACCACCATCAACCAGCGAATTGAATATCTTATAGGCCGGGAATATCGCATTGGACACGCGTTCTTTATCAATTGTGAATCCAGGGTACACGTTGAAGATGCAGTACGCAATAAGGTCATACCGCTGTTACAAGAGTATTTCTTCGAGGACTGGAGCCGAATCGCGGCAGTGCTGGGCGATGGTTTTATGCAGGAAGAGGAGACCTTACCACCTCCAGGAATAGAGGGTGAACCGTTATCAAGCTGGTCGGTACGTGCACCGTTCAAAAATGACGCCTTTGATCGGCTTGTAGGCAAAGCCAGAACGTTTAATGCCACCGCTGTCGAGGTGGCTGGTGAATCGGAAGAATGACGCACCTCACGGTTCGCGAATGGGGGGCTGTTTGTGTGAATACGGAAAGCAGTATAAACGCTCCTCATGCTTTTACCCGCCCTCAGGCTAACGCGCTGCTTACGGCGGCGCGCGCGCATCCGCTGGCAAATCAGCACGGTACAAATATCTTAATCGATCGCCATAGCAAAATTATTGCCGGGCAAATGGTTGGGGTCATTGCTGCTCCGGGATGTAGCCTTGAGATCCTGCCCAAATTCGACGACGAGACGATAGAACCGGACGCGACAATCCGCAATCGCCTGATACGTATGCTTGATGTCGCCCTCAGCCTTAAACTCGGTAATGGACAGGCTGCAACAATGGCGAGACAAGCTGAAAACTTGCTAGAGATACTTATCCGCTTGTTCGCCGAGCGACTCTTATCTGAAGTACATCGGGGATTACCGCGCGCATATTTGGCACAGGAAGACGATTTGCCCTCATTGCGCGGAAGGCTCAATATCAAACGACAATTCACTACGCTTGCTGTCCGCCCCGACCGTCTCGCCTGTCGTTACGACGAACTGTCGGCTGATACAGCCCTACTTCGAATTATGAAGGCGAGTGTAGTTCTGCTTTATCATTATGCCCGAGCTGCTGATACGCTCCGCCGTCTGAATGAATTGCGCATCCTGCTAGCGGGGGTTAGCGACGTCCCCTTGATTCACCTGCCGTGGTCACAGGTGCGTATCGACCGAACTAATCATCGCTGGGAAGCCCTCTACAATCTGGCGCGCCTCCTCCTGAGACGCGACTGGCAAGCTACGCACCACGATAAACGAGCGCAGAACGGGATTACACTGCTTTTCCCGATGAACGACCTTTTCGAGGCATATATAGCGGCACTGGCGAAGCGTGCTGTACGCGGTACAGAATGGACGGTTCGTGCACAGGCAGGCAGATTATACTGTCTGATCGAGGAGGGAAAAGAAGGCAAACAGCGCTTCCAAACCCGGCCGGATCTGCTTATCGAGCGGGACCATCAGACTGTTATGATCATAGACACTAAATGGAAACGTATTGGGAGTCATCCCGAAGATGCCAGGCACGGGGTATCGCAAGCTGATGTATACCAGATGATGGCCTATGCCCGGCTTTATCACTGCCCACAAGTTATGCTTCTCTATCCACATCATGCAGGTCTGAGAGCTCAACCTCTGATTGCAGGCTACAGGATTTTAGCGGGAGAAGAACAATTACAGGTGGCGACTGTGGATCTGGTTCTCGATGAAGACAAGATTATCGGGCAGTTACTTCACCTTATTTCCATCAACACAGAGAGAGGAAAAGGTGGGATTGACACGCCTTGAGACCTGGCACTCTCAATAAATCTCAACCACGGTTCTGGCTTAAATTTACGTGAACACTTTAATGCGGCCCAGTATCTAGTGGCATATCTTCGATACTGTAGATCCCTGTGCCACATGGAATGCACACCTTCTCCCCCTGGTAGTGTTGCCGACACCAGACGCTGTACCAGGACAGCACCGGCACGGGGACTATCATCTCCCCAATGGAATTACGTAACTTTCTGAGCCTGGCTTCTGCTTTAATTTCCGGCTCAGAATGAACGCAGTCCTTCAGCGTGCTGTCAGGCACCGTACTCTGGTCATGCCAGAACCATGGTTTTTCGTCTGCACTCCCAAGCCACGGTCTGCGTATCGTGCTCAAACCACGCCGGGTCGCTGAACGTGCCGGCATACAGCACCAGACGGCATCCACAGGAAGCACAGCTCCATATCTGCGCCGGTGCGCTCATGAGCGCACCGGCCGTCACAAAGTGACCTTCGCGGTCATTTGCCAGGTAACATTTCAGTACGCGCATGTTGTTACCTCTGCAGTATGGATTTCAGCACCAGAGAGTGTCCTGCTGAACTCACCGGTCCGGCAGCTCAGGCAGTAGCGCTCGCCATGGTAACTGCTGTCGCAGCCACTGCAGTGCCAGTCATCCTGGTAAACCAGAGGGCGGGCATGAGGTACATAACATTTAAGTTGGCGGGTGTGGCGGGCCTCCTCAGGTTCTGGTCTGACATACGGACAGTGCTGCCGCCCGTTCTCTGTCAGCATCCCGTGCACATGTTCAAACCACGGCCGTTCTGTGTTGTATTCAGCATGGTACGTCAGGGCACTGCCACACAGGTGGCAGGTGTAGCGGTCATACGGATACTGTTGTGCTGTTCTGGCTGCGGTGAGACGACCATTACCGTCAAGGGCTATGAAAGATTTGGCGTACATCGTGGTGCTCCTTACCGCCAGACGATACGCAGGCGTAAGCCGTCCCGGTATGGGCAGCATGGCAGTGTGACTGGCGGGTCAGTTATGCGTTAGCGGAAGATGATTCGTGGTAGGTCTCTACAGACCGCCGGGGTTAAGGTTGTGCAGGCGCTACAGAGGTGCGACAACAAACAGGGCAGGGTCTGGCACCACAATACTGTCGCTGGCAACGGGGACACTTCCAGCGCCCCGGGATATTCAGTGGTTTAGTACGGCGTTATTTTTCCATTCAGATATTCCCTCTGCTCAGATGCCACGGGAATCAGTAATGCGCTGTCGCATCCAGGATTCCACCTCGCTTTTGAACCAGCGGGAACTGCGCCCTAATTTAATCGGTTTCGGGAACAAGCCGTCGCCGATCAGTTTATAGAACCACTTGTCCGTCATTCCGGTGTACGTGGTGATGAAGGTCATGTCGATAAGCGGGTCTTCGGAATTAAATAATGGCTGCGCTGTCGGTGTTGTGACGGTCATTCGGTCTCTCCCTCTGAGTAATGCATGGCGGGAGATGCCCGGCGTGGTTGAATTCAGCGGAACGCCGGTACTCCCTCAGAGGATAGGCAATACGTGTAAAAAGTTACCGGTCTGGTTTGCGGCATGCATCCTGCAAGGCTGACTATGCCTGTATGCTGTGGTCGCCAGAATGACAGACTGAGCAACGTTTATTGCCATAATAGCGGCGATGGCAGAGCAGACAGTGCCACCAGGTAACAGGTGTCCTGTGGGGGCTTTCTCTCCTGGCGGGAATATCGGCATCGGGACAGCACTCCAGGCACTCCGGCGTCAGATGCACGGGATCATGAAGAAAGTAAGCGTTCTGATATGGCGTCATACCACAAACAAGCAGTGGACACTGGCAATGCAGGCAGAAATACTGGCCTGTGGGATATTGTCGGGCGCTCTCAGCACTGATGAAATCCCCTTTGCTGGTCAGGGCAAACGTCATTCTGGAACTCATTAATACCTCCATTTCCACCTCAGCGGCGTATATTCAGGAACCATGCAATATCTTGGGTGAGCTGATCATGATTTTGCGGTTGTGCTATCGGACGGAGTGAGTAACAGCTTGAAATGAAAATAAATGGCTCCATATCTGTGATCCCTTTATCTCCAGGACACAGACAATGCACATTGACGATTTAATTCGTGACATGCTGGAAGTACTGCCGCACATTACCGGCACCTCTGACATGCAGGATTTTCTTAATCGCTATTCCGAATCAGATCAGTTAGCGATGCTTTCCGCGTACCGCATAGGCATACGCTACTACGGCTATGATTCAGCCACGCTCAAACAGGATGATGAACCCGTCAACCGTGCTGTTGATGCTCACATCAGTCCTGCTGACTATGCGAAAGTGTTGTTTTCAAAACGCGGTGAGCTCAGCAAGGGCTTGGGGTCTTTTCTGCGTTGCACGACGCAACAGCAGCGAAATGATTTCTGAGAGCTGCGAGAAGGCCAGGCAGGGAAAATTCCTGCCTGCCCATACATCAACCAGATGTGAATGCAGGCTGCCTGGGACGACCAGCAGATGGTCGGGCCGGAACCTCGTTGCAGTAATGCCAGCAAAGCCCTTCTTTTTGCTCTGCCTTCGCCAGATAGCTCAGGATATAGCGAATATTGGCAATGCTCGCCGCATCGTTGTACCGGACCGGAATGCTGATGTCCGCTACATAGGATTCTTTTCTCTCACAACGATATAAATGCCCTTCCCCCTGTGTAATCTTCTGCCAAATGGCACTCGCTTTTTCAGCCCAGACAAAAGGTTTCTGAGTAATATGCCCGTCAAGCCATAAAACAGCATGCACATGAAAGCCATGGTCCTGGGTCCATTCCATTACACAGAAATATCCAACGACAGCAGGGAGCTTCTCCATCTCGGCCATTAATACACGGACTTCGCATTCCAATGTTCTGGGGGTACTGTTCATATACCGATAAGAGTCTCTGCGATAGCATAAGTCAAAGCGCAATGAATACAGGCAGGAGTATCGGTTCACCATCATATCGATATGATAGTTAATATTTGATAAGAGATACCAGTCCATTGTATAACGAGGAATCACTGGTGGGTTAATCGTCATGATTAATTCTCATTGATTTGTTTATTGGTTGAAGATAGTTGTTCTATACGGAAGGCTTAAGATTCCAGTATGTAACATTAGTCAATTGTGTATAAAATCACACAGGCAAACAGCTATTACGAAAAATTAACGGTTGCCGTGTTTCAGGACAGAAACTCACTGACTTAAAGCCATTCCATCTGTTTGATTTACCCTGTGAATGCGGATAGTGTGTTTACTGAGTGCCTATTAATTATATTAATAACCCAAATTAATTTTCGTTACTCAAAAGGCTGGAACCACGTTGTAAACTAAAACGCAGAAGCCAGCTGATGCCAGCCGTGTTTATCACGTCAGCGAAAGACTTATACCAAAAACATGTACAGGGTAAGGTCGTAAAGACAGAGGGGATCCAACTCATTTCTGTTGATGCTGGCATGTGATTGTATGGAGCCCCGGAGTGATGTAGATAAGGGGGAATGCGCATTTAGAAAGCCGTGAGATACTCACAAAGGAGCCCACCAGAACTACAGAGGGTTTTTGGGGTGTTTTTTCTTGTATACTGTACGCTCTGAGTACCCGCAGAGGATAAATGCATCACTTGAATAACACTTGACAATCACGCGCATATCCACTTTAATTACCACTAACAATAATTACTTAGTGGTGATTTTATGGCTATACGGGACAGCGATCCTGTGCTGGGAAGTTTTCCTACTCTGGGAGTGACACAGTTAAAGGCTTGCTTGTATTATTTACTGATTAATCACCCTGAACTTTCCAATTGCTTTAGGCCTTTCCTGATTTATCCCAACAAAGATATGGAGAAAATGCCTGTCGGTATTAAGGTCGATGAGAAATACATTCATACCGGTTCGCTGAGAGATTCACTCCACAACGCAATTAAATCGCTCGGCATATCCGACGACAAAAAAAAGAACCTCTTCAGAGACATGTATCGGTCAGCAGATATTCTTACACTGACAAAAAAGGATTTAACATGGCTTATCGAGGATAAAAGAGCGTGTTACTGGCTTTGGTTGCATCTGCTGCATGACAATATCTTTGCGCTGGATAATGAGAACATATCTTTGCTGAAAACAGTCTTCACCATAATAAATGATAATATTTACCCTTCAGAAGATGAACGTCTCAATATGGTCATTGAGTCTTTTCATTCGGTTATTATGCCTGTTGAAGATAAAAAACACCTCCTCATTTATTTTAAGAAACTTTGGAATGATTTTATTGCTAAACAGCCTAGCATCAGGTGGATAGACCAGAAAAACAAAGAGATGGGAGAGTTTTTGTGGCGCTATCTCAAAAAAGACGGTGAACTGATGCTTGCGCTTCCGTATTATTTCACCATGCCTCATACAGACAATGAAAGCTGCACGTCATTTATAGCAGCCCTGGATTATTGTTCGCTTCCTGAAAGTAACAGAAAACTGTTTATAATCAGGGCACAGAAAGCCTGGCATCAGCATAAACTCAGAGAGAAGCAAAAGAAAGAAAAGCGCAAGCCGATCAACATCAGCATTTCTGATGAGGCAAAACGAAAATTGACGGGTCTGGCGAAGCAGAACAACACCACAATGGGGGGGATGGTGGAAAGACTTATACTCAATGCGTCTGACTCATCATCCGAAAACCACAAATAAAAAAATTACAGACACATATCACCTCAGCGACAACCCACAGAGGCTGTTGCTAAGGAGGTAAGTCTGGATATCACTTTACTGCGTCGTATTTTTGATGAGATGTACACCCTGGCGGTGGAAGGCTCCGCCGTCACGGACTCTGCCGCGGTGCTTGCCGGGGGTTATCTGCAGAACGGCATGAGTCGTGTTGAGGCAGCTGAATCACTGGTGCTGTACGAGTCCCTTAAAGCCTGCGGCTCCGGCTTTTCCTGCGGGCTTGCCGGAGGTGCGCTGCTGCCACTGACCTTCACCGCCGATGTCTGCTCTTCGCTGTTCATTCAGATGCGGCTGTGTGCGGCCGTTGCCATCATCGGAGGCCATGACACTGCAGACCCACGGGTACGCCTGCTATGCTGGGGCGCGCTGGCCGGGGATGCCTGCTCGGATGCCATCAGTGGCATCATCACCCGGTTACTGACCCGCGTACTGAGCCAGCCTCAGGCCGAGACCGCACTGCTGACGGTGGTATGCGACGCGTTACTGCTGAAAAGCAGCCACGTGTTACTCAGGGAAAGCCTGCTGCTCCCGTTACTGGGTGGGGTAATCAACGGGGGTGCCGCCTGGCTCGTCACCCGCCTGACGGGGCAACTCGCCATTCGTCTGTTTATTCCACCGGTAACTCCGCCCTGCGCAGCATAATCGTCTGTATTTCATTTTCGGACATCACCTGTCCGTCATTACTCGTATAACACACTGATTTTCCTGACGCACCGGCCATGTCCTTACAGACGGGTTTGTTATCGTTTTTGTCCTGACGATACAGACCTGAATGGAGGGGCTATGGCCGTTTATCGCGAAGATGCTGACCTGCGGTTTCTGGGTCGCTGTGAGAATGAGGACCTGGATTTACTGGTGAGTCTTATCACTCATGACCCACGGGATAAAACCCTGCGCTGGACGGAAACACTGTCCGGCAGCGACAACTATAAACGCTTTTACCCGGCGCACCGTAACTACTGGCAGGAGATAGCGGCTGAAATCCAGACCTTCGGTGCCAGCAGCATCGCCAGCGTATTCCGGGGCGGGAAAGGCGTGTTGTACCGGGAGGTGTTATGCGATGTCTGCGACCACACCGGTGTGAAATATACAAAGGAGGAAATCACCGAAGCGATTGAGCTCTCCCTGCTGATGAAGATGCTCGAAAAAAGCCTCAGTGAAATGTCCCCGGCGGAACTGCGCGAATTTGCCGACAGCATGGGGACCGAGCTGACCACCCCCACGGCACCGCTGATTTTAATGGCGATACAGACGGCCGTCCGGGCATCGGGTTTTGCGGCGTACCGCCTGTCAGTGGTGATGCTCAGCACGCTGGCAAAAGTGGTTCTGGGGCGTTCCCTGCCAATGGCGGCTTACCTCACGCTGAGCCGCTCCATCGCAGTACTCGCAG
>OAVW01000216.1_pt1 | contig 20086 bp, 20 predicted proteins | sample 1495321 | NCBI WGS metagenome assembly OAVW01 (sample SAMEA2580108, study PRJEB22360) | human gut metagenome | biome: human gut; feature: human-associated habitat; material: faeces | place: Denmark | collected 2008/2010 | reverse complement strand
CCCGGTCCGTCATATACATAATTCTTAACAGTAAACATTATACATTATCATATATTTACGACACGAAGGCATCGGAAGCCATAAATTGCGTTATTTTGCACCCGAAATCATAAAATGAACGAATAATGGAACTGATACTTATCGAAGCAGGTGCCTATCTGGAACTGAAAAGGCAACTCAGCACACTGTCGGTACAAATGGCCGACTTCCAAAAGAAAATAGCTCCCCAAAACCGGGAAAAGTGACTGGACGCACAAGATGTGTGCATGGCTCTTGGAATATCCAAAAGAAGCCTGCAGAACTACCGGGAAAAGGGACTTGTGCCTTATTCGAATATCGGCGGCAAGTTCTTTTACAAGGAGGCTGACATTCAGAAAATATTGGAAGACGGACTGGTTAAAAACGGCAGATAACAGGTATGGCTGAGATTATCACAAAGGATTCGGAAGAGTTCAGAGAGCTGGCAGGCTGGATACGGAAAACCGGGCCATGCACACGGGGGGAAACGGAACGGCTACGCCCGACAATCGCCGACGAGCATTATCTGCAGGGGGAGGACGTGTGCAAGATTCTGCACGTTTCCAAACGGACATTGCAGACGCTGCGGGACGAAAGGGCGATACCTTACACCTCTGTCGGGGGAAAGATACTTTATCCCGAAAGCGCATTGTATGAAACTTTAAAAAGGAATTACCGGGACTACAGGAAATTTGTAAAATAGCCCGTCCAATGATGTCAAAGGCTGCATCCCTTGTTTTGGGAATGCAGCCTTTGACGCATTAATTGGCCAGCCGGAACATGCCTCCGATTTTCTCGCTGATCTTGTCCGTATCCTCCTTGATCTTGGGATTGACGAGTTCGGCATATACCTGTGTGGAAATGATCGTCTTGTGGCCTAACACTTTTTGCAGGGTTTCCAGTGGCATTCCCTGTGTCAGGGCAAGGGTCGCGAAGGTATGACGTGCCGTGTAAGTAATATTTAGAAATGCAATAAAAAACAGAATGACGATAATTAAACGTAAAACGTTTATAATTAAGCATTTTGCAAGATTTGCAGAACAGACAGACCTGCAAAAGAAAACAAAATATTGCGACGTTTCAGTTACCAGACTGTTAGCCGCCTGTTTCGAAAACAACGGCAGGTAACCGAATTTTTACCGATAGGAACAAAGCAGATTTGTATTCACTGTTTATCAATGTTTTGCATGCCAAAGGACGCTTTTCAAAGGAGTATTTTTACAACCTAAAAAAGAGCGTTATGAAAGTGGAAAAATTCAAGGTGCTGCTCTACCTGAAAAAGAGCGAGCCGGACAAGACCGGCAAGGCCCCGATCATGGGACGGATCACCCTCAACCGCACGATGGCGCAGTTCAGCTGCAAGCTCTCCTGTACCCCCGGGCTATGGAACGCGCGTGAGAGCCGATTGAATGGCAAGAGCCGGGAAGCGGTGGAGACCAATGAAAAAATAGAGAGGCTGCTGCTTGCCGTACACTCGGCCTTCAATTCCCTCATGGAAAGGAAAAAGGATTTCGATGCCGCCGCGGTCAGGGACATGTTCCAGGGTAACGCGGGCATGCAGATGACCCTGCTCAAACTTCTCGACCGGCACAATGAGGAGATGAAGGCCCGTGTCGGCGTGGACCGTGCACCGACGACAATGTCGACCTACGTGTACACCCGGCGCACCCTTGCCGAATTCATCAAAACGGAATTCAAGGTCTCGGACCTCGCCTTCGGACAGCTCAACGAGCAGTTCATCCGTGACTATCAGGACTTCTGCCTGGAAAAGAAGAAACTGGCAATGGAGACGGTGCGCCATTACCTGTCCATCCTGAAAAAGATCTGCCGCATCGCCTACAAGGAGGGGCACTCGGAGAAATACCATTTCTGCCACTTCAAGCTGCCCAAGCAGAAGGAGACAACACCGAAAGCACTCAGCCGGGAGAATTTCGAGAAGCTACGCGATCTGGAGATACCGGAAAAACGCAGGTCACATGTCATCACCCGGGACCTCTTCCTCTTCGCCTGTTACACCGGCACCGCCTATGCCGATGCGGTAAGCATCACCCGGGAGAACCTCTTCCAGGATGACGAGGGCAGCCTCTGGCTGAAATACCGGCGGAAGAAGACCGACTACCTCGGACGCGTCAAGTTGCTGCCGGAAGCACTCGCGTTGATCGGGAAGTATCGTGACGATACCCGCATCACCCTCTTCCCGCCGCAGGACTACCATACGCTCAGGGCCAACATGAAATCCCTGCGCCTGATGGCGGGGCTGAGCCAGGACCTTGTCTACCACATGGGAAGGCATTCTTTCGCCTCATTGGTCACGCTCGAGGAGGGAGTGCCGATCGAGACCATCAGCAAAATGCTGGGACACTCCAACATAAAGACCACCCAGATATATGCCCGTGTAACTCCGAAGCGACTGTTCGAGGACATGGACAGGTTCGTCGAGGCAACCTGCGATTTGAAACTTATTCTTTAATCCTTAAACAATTAAACAATCATTATCATGCGCAGTACATTCAAGCTTTTATTCTACATCAACCGTAACAAGGTAAAATCGGACGGCACGACCGCCGTCCTCTGCCGGATCAGCATCGACGGAAAGAAATCGGCAGTCACGACAGGCATCTATTGCAAACCCGGAGACTGGGACAGCAAGAAGTGTGAAATCAAAACAGCCAGGGAGAACAACCGCCTTGCCGCCTTCCGAAGCCGGCTGGAAGAGGCGTATGGGAACCTGCTGAGGAACCAGGGAGTGGTCACGGCCGAGCAGCTCAAGACCACCGTATCCGGTGCCAATTCCGTGCCGGAATACCTCCTGCAGGCCGGAGAGGTGGAACGCGAACGGCTCAGGGTCCGCTCCAAGGAGATCAATTCCACCTCCACCTACCGCCAGTCGAAGACCACGCAGCTTAACCTCAGGCAGTTCATCGAATCCCGCGGGATGAAGGACATCGCCTTTTCGGACATCACCGAAGAGTTCGCCGAATCGTTCAAGGTCTTTCTCAAGAAGGAGCTGGGACACAGGAACGGACACGTGAACCACTGCCTGTGCTGGCTCAACCGGCTCATCTACATCGCCGTGGACCGGGAAGTATTGCGTGCCAACCCGATAGAGGACGTGGCATACGAGAGGAAAGAAGCACCTAAACTAAGGCATATCAGCCGCAGTGAACTGAAGCGGATGATGGAAACCCCGCTGCCCGACCCGATGATGGAGCTGGCGCGCAGGACGTTCATCTTCTCCTCGCTGACCGGTCTGGCCTACGCGGATACGAGGGCTCTCCATCCCCGTCACATCGGAACGACCTCGGAAGGAAGAAGGTATATCCGCATCCGCCGCGCCAAAACGGACGTGGAGGCGTTCATCCCGCTGCATCCCATAGCCGGACAGATACTGGATCTTTACAACACCACGGATGACGACAGGCCGGTATTCCCGCTGCCGGTCCGCGATGTCCTCTGGTACGAGGTACATGGAATGGGCGTGGCATTAGGCATGAAAGAGAACCTGTCCTACCACATGGCCCGGCATTCGTTCGGAACCCTGACACTGACCGCGGGCATTCCGATAGAGAGCATCGCCAGGATAATGGGCCATACGAATATCGACAGCACGCAGGTCTACGCTCAGGTCACCGACCGGAAGATATCCTCGGACATGGACCGGCTGATGGAAAGAAGAAAACCTGCGGCCGGCAAGGAAGCCGCAGGCTAAATAAAAAAATTGCCGCCGGAATTGTATTTACGATTCCGGCGGCAATCCTTAAACTTGAATACGATATTATACCAATGCTGCGTGATAGTTCTCCTCCAACAGCTTCTCGATGTCCGACTGCCTGTACAGGATCTTCCCGCCAAGCTGGATATAGGGAATCCGCCCTTGGTCCCTGTAATCCTGCAGGCACCTGCGGCTGATCCTCAACGTTCCGGAAAACTCCCTGTCAGTCAGGAACCGTTCCCCGTTGAAGGGAGGACGGTTGTCACGGGCAAGACGCTCCACTTTTTTCTCCATGTTGTCCAGCAGGGCAAAGAACCTGCGGACACGTTCGTTCTCCTTGTCGATAATGCCTTCCATCTCTTCCGCTCTTTAAAGGTTTCCGTTCTTCCTTCCTTCTCTCATTGCCTTCTCCTTGCGTCTGATGCCGACGTAGGCCATCAGCTTCTCCACATCCTCTGGCTTATAATAGAACTTGCTCTGGAGGCGGGTGAACGCCAGCCGTCCGGTATCGCGGAGTGTCTGCAGGGTACGTGGCGAGATGTCAAGGCGCAGGCAGACATCCTGGCCGTCCAGTCACTCTCCGAGTTCCTTACAGCGGTTTCTCTCATACAATCTGTCCACATGTGCGGACAGGTTCTCGGCGCGTGCCAGCATCCTCTCAAGGACACCGGCCTCGATGTAGCATATTTCCATATTTTTCAACTTGTTTAAATGTCAGTGCGAATATAAGGGAAGAAACCATGAGAGGCAAGCGCGACCGGCACACTGGCAGGAATAGTCATGGATAGTCGGTTTTTGTCATATGGGAAGGAAAAATACTCCGTAGCCGGTCGGTTTTCACGACCCCCTTTGGAAAACCTGAAGGACGGGTGCGTCACGACGATGAAAAAAGAAAAATCCCCACCGGAAGTGAAGCGACCCCAAACCGGCAGGGAGTGTAATAATAAAGGAACGGACTGTTCAGCCCTTGATGTAACCGTACTTTTTCAGGTCGTCCATGAAATGCTCCGGCGTGTCGGTCCTCACCGTCACCCCGTGCAGTTCCCTGTACCGCCCGGAGAAATTCACCATGTACTCCCCGTCGGTGCACCCGCTGTCAAACCAGCTGCCCTCACGCAGGACGCGTACAAACTCGGAAGGGCCGGAGGCGGCAATCCTGCCGCCATCCGCCAAAATACCTGATCTCGTTTTTTTTATTATCGGTATTTCAAATGTCTTAAAAGCCTCTTTGACAGGTTACCATCCGGGATGATCGCCTGAATTCGCATGTACCGGATTTTCTATTTACCAGATTCCATAATGGTTCCTGCCATCCGTTTTTTCTCTGCGGCTGTCGCTTTTTTCCTCGTGGCATCATGGTCTGTTACCGGATAGGAAAAGCCATCTCCATCACAACCATGAATTATAGTGTAGCCATATTTGTATATAGCCGTATGATACGCTATCCGGATAATGCTATCACAGAATTGCGATATAGCCGGATATCAAAATAGGGATAGCCGGGAGCGAAGGGAGCACGCATCCTTCCGGATATAGATATCTCAAAATCTCCATTTGCAGAAGTGTATAAATATCAATCCATTAATGGAGACGATGAAGAAAAACAATAAGGCGTATACGGCTACCTGTTATTCTCCATTTGCAGAAGTGTAGAAGTAGCAATCCGTTAATGGAGACGATGAAGAAAAACAATAAGGCGTATACGGCTACCTGTTATTCTCCATTTGCAGAAGTGTAGAAGTAGCAATCCGTTAATGGAGACGATGAAAAAACAATAAGGCGTATACGGCTACATGTCATTCTCCATTTGCAGAAGTGTAGAAGTAGCAATCCGTTAATGGAGACAATGAAGAAAAAACATAAGTCGTACACGGCTACATGCCCATTCTCCATTTGCAGAAGTGTAGAAGTAGCAATCCATTAATGGACAATAGGGCATGTAAAGGGCAGATTTTCCGTATATTCGCCTCCTTATCCCCGAATTATGGGCGTAAGTCACATGGTCATGGAGATATATCTATCCTTTAATGGGGAGAACAGCCGGCAAATATCTGATGGAAAAGCCCCACAAACCACAGGAAAATAGCCACACAATGGTCTGATACACAATAATTATTGGAGAAACATGGTCCGCTCCTGCGGACAGCAAGTTGTGTTTTCGTTAAACGAAAACCGGACGGTTTAACGGCAATTAAGCCGCTAAACCGTCCGCTTCCTAAGTGCAACTGAAAGCCTTCATCGCGGACTATACTTTCCGTGACGAAGTGGAGGAAATCGAGTTCTTCAAGACGGTCAAACCCCGAATCTGTCACCGGCTCATCTACTACCGCAAGATATACAACATCGAGATGAACCGTCCGGTAGGCAGCGAGTCGCAGCGAAGCTACCTGATAGACGAGATACGGGGCATCAACCGCTACAACGAGAAACGTTCGGACTTCGTGCGTTACTACCGCTCCGGGCTGACCCACTTGGACGCGCTCTATTACCTGCGTGGCAACCTTGACACGGCACTCTACTTGGAGTCGTTCCATCACGAGCGTGATCCGTCTTTCTCGACCAACTGTAACTTCATGGCGGCACGGCTTCTTGCCAACGAGCGGCTGATCCGCTACCTGACGAAGGAATTGGAGGCGTTCGAGCTGCGGCAAGCCGAAGAATCGTTGCCGAAGGTGCGCCTGACGTGGAAAGCGACGAAGACGGAACTGACCGAACTGCTATTTGCTTTGGACAGCCGCAAGGTATTCGGGGATGTCCCGTTGACAAGGCTGTCGGAGTACGTGCAGCGGGCATTCAACATCGAGTTGGACAAGAACCTGTCCCGGACATTCGGCGACCTGCGCATCCGCAACCGGCAGACGCCTTTCCTTGACAGCCTGAAGGCCGCACTGCTCAGGCGGATGAACCGCCCGCTGAACAACCGCCCCGGAGGTCGGAACAAAAAAACGCTTTGAGAAGGATAAGAATTGAATAATAACAAACAGAAACCTAAATAGAAAAGGACATGAAACAGGTATTTGTCAAACCTCTGTTGCTGCTGCTCGTGATACTGGCAGCGGCATCCTGCGACAAGGACGAGAAGGAAATCGGCTACGACGCGCTGCCCCAAAAGGCGCGGCAGTTCATCGCACAGTACTTCCCCGGTGTGAAATGCACCCGTGCGGTGCGTGACAAGGATGACGGAACAACCGAATACGAGGCATGGCTCTCGGATGGGACGGAATTGGACTTTGACGGACAGGGCGACTGGACAAGCGTGGACTGCAAGTTCTCCGCGCTGCCGAACGGCATCCTGCCGGAAGCCATCGCGACGGACATCGCTACCCGTTACCCCGATGCTGTACCCTACAAGGTAGAGAAACAACCGGGCGGTTACGAGATAGACATCCCCGGCTGGGAACTGTACTACAACAATCAAGGCACGTTCATCCGCGCCGAGAGAGACCTGTAAAACTGCATGAAACACCAATAACTAAAGAGCTATGATCATCTATGACAGCAAAATCGCCCGTCTGCTGCAAGGCCGGCTGAATCCCTACGATTACGTGACCCTGCCTCTGGTTACCCTGACTGCCCTCCCTTATGGCGAGAAAGGCATTTGGGAAGAGATGGAGATGAGCATCCACCGCCGGCAATACACGGAATGTTTTTGTGTGTCCCTGCTGCCGTCCCTGCTTTTGGGCTGGCAGGTATGCTGGGGATTTGCCGCCCTGCCGCTGTTCGCTTACTACCTCCTTTACTGGGCTGAACGCTTGGCTGTCGGCCATTCAGCGTTTGATTACGAGGCAGAAAAAGAGAGCGAGGAAGTAAGCTACTTCGTGGTGCGCAAACATTTCGCTTGGCGCAAGTGGTATTGGAAAAAGGAGCTGCCGGCCATCGACTGAAGCTGGTTCTGCTAAAGGAACAGGACTGACTCCTATACAGCTACTACAAGCGTGGGCTGCTGTCTGTTTAAGTTGTTTTCGGGCATCCTGGGGCCTTCTTTATGATTAAACGAGATGCAGCCCACCGCTTCCTTTTATCACATTCCTCTGGGCGGAAAAGGAAAGCGTGGAAGTAAAAAAGGAAAAAGTGCAATTTAGACATATATACGAAGAGTTACGATGAAGAAAACGGAATGCGTCCTTGTGAAAGGTCGCCAGATGTCCGCCGAAGGGTAGCAATGCCCGTAGGACACAGTTTTTTTGAATTTTTAGGAAAGTTCGTAAGTGTTCGGTGAACTCCCTTGACGAGTAAAGGTAGGGTGTACGTCCTGCTCGGCACACCTTAAAGTAACATTGAGGGGTATTTACCCGTGCTTGGGCTACCCAAAGAGTGCATCGAGGGGTATTTGTCCGTGTTTGGGTCATCAAAAGGGTACATCGAGGAGTATCTGTCCGCGCTTGGGCTATCAAAAGGGTACATCGAGGAGTATCTGTCCGCGCTTGGGCTATCAAAAGGGTGCATCGAGGGGTATTTGTCCGTGTTTGGGTCATCAAAAGGGTACATCAAGGGGCATTTGTCCGTGCTTGGGCTACCAAAAGGGTACACCAAGGTACATTCATACCTTTTGCCCCACCTAAAGGGCGTTTAGGATAATGCGTAGGAGGCGAGCTTATTGTAAGCTTTCAGATTATCCGGCAGTAATTCTGCCAAGTCTGTTGAGTAGTCATTGTCATAGTCATGGATATGTTCGAGGAAGTAGATCAGCCATGTACGGAAGTCCACACCGGCAGATTTACAGCACCCGAAGAACGAGTAGAGTACCGCAGCATCTTCCGCGGCGTCATGGTTGCCACAAAATAAATAGTTTTTGCGTCCGCACGCCACGGGACGGACCTTATTTTCTTTTTCTTCTGGCATGGGCCCAACAGCCCAGCAGGATAATCCCTTTCTTCGCGTCCAGCAAATCGTATCTTTCGTAACCGTCCGTCTGTATGGCTCCACGGAACTTGCTGAAGAGCTTCAAGACCACCCTACCTGCACGGGAGCCATTATCATAATAGAAAAACTGACGTCCGGTCATAACGCTGCGCACAAGCCAGATGTATCCTTTTACCGTCTTGTGTTTCTCGTCATGTATGACAGGGATTGTAGTCTCGTCCGATTGTATATAGTCCGTTTGTAATATCAACTCCCAGAGTCGGAAGTATAGTGGCCTTAAAAGATCGGCCACATCTTTGAACCAGTCGTTAACCGTCGATGGCGGGAGATGCACGCCTACTCGCCTGAACCTTTCCAACTGCCTGTGGAACGGGAGGTGGTCCACATACTTGTTTATCATCATTTCAGCCAGCAACGAGGAGGACGCATAGCTCTTGGCGATCGGCATGACCGGTACTGTTCCTGTACGGAACTCGTCCGTGCCTTTCCGCTTGGCCGTATGCCGTATTATTTTCCGGATATAAAACCGTTCAGGTTCATACACGAGGACCTCGGTCACTTCCTCTCCGGGAAGAAGAACCCATTCCTCTTCATTATACCCTTCAGGATAAACATGCTCCTCCCTGCGTTCCAGATTTTCAGGGAGAGGATTACGGACCGGACGCTTTCCTGCCATCTTTTTACGGGCGATGACCGCCTCTCTGGTAGCTTGCAGCTCCTTTTCTGCTTCCGCAGCGGCTTCCGCTTCTTCCGGCAACATGTCAAAACCTTCAAAATCCAGCCATCTGTCTTGTGCGTCAGGTTTGATAAACTTTTCCGCTTTCCGCCCATATAATTGACGTTCCAGATATGCCACCCGTTCTTCCAACTTGCTGATCTTTGCCTCCTTTTTGGCGATAATGGTATCTTTTTCAGACAACTGAAGCTCATAAGCCTCCTTTTCCGCAACCCCAAGAGGCTGCGCGGACACCTTTTCCCTCAACCTGCTGTTCTCCCTGTAAAGGCAGTCGCATTTATACATGAGGTCTTTTATAAGGGCTTCGTTTTCTGTTGACGTATTTGACATAACTGTTTCTAAATATGACACTAAGATACGCAAAATCGGTTAAAGGACAATGCGACATGTGTTATAATTTGTTACAATTGAACGTTACAGGCATATTTCTTTTATGCCGTCTGACCTTGCTGCTGTCTATACCCTGGACCATCATTACAAGATCGCTCCAGAAGGTCTCCACGACTTTGATGCGGCCTTCTTCCGTATCAATAGAAGGTACGTGGAAGTACCCTTGTTCCAATTTCATGTGATATATTACCAGTCCACCATATTCCATGTGGAGGATTTTCATAGAGGCGCAATTCCTTGATATGAAAATGAAAGCGTCTCCATCACGCACATTCTTGCCCATCTGATCTGTCACCAGACCGCTCAAAGTATAAAAACTCTTACGCATATCGGTCGGATAAGGATACAGATAATATCTGTTTGACTCGTTAAGACTGAACATCGGCTGATTAACGGTTAAGGTTTAAAAATATAAGGGTCTGTAAAATCTCTGATGACACGGGACCATTTAACCGCACAGTAACACCATTGGGATATACTATTTCACAGACACTTTGTGGCTGTCCGGAAGAAGGAAAATCAGGAGAAAAAAAAGATGCTGGAGCTGGAGTTTTGCCGGACAGGGCATGACCGCCAGCTCCCATTTTAACCGGTATAAACTTACCTTTGGCTGCGGCATTCGTTTTGGGACCTTTCAGTTTTGCTTTCCAAAAGCTGAAACGTTTACGCTTGATTCCTTCATTAGAGCAAAAATCCTTTATTGTTAAACCGCTTTCTTTATATCGGGCATAAATTTCTTTGAAATCGTCCATTGTCCATTGAACTCTTGTCACCATAATTGTATATTTTTAAATCATGGACAAAGGTATTCAATGAAAGGATTATTTATAGGGGGAGTTCACCGAACACTTACTTTGTTTACAGATATTTGCCAGTGTCTTTTCAGATCGGAGAGCCGTCTTTGCCTTCCCTTTCGTTTGTCCTCGTTGATGCCTTCCACCATGATGACAAGATCACTCCAGGTCATGGGGTACGAGTGGGTTTCAGGATCATAAGCGGGGATTTTAAAAGTTCCTTCCTCAAGCAGTTTCTCGTACATCACCAGACCTCCCGTTTCTGCGTGCAGAAGCTTTATACGGTTTTTCAGCCTGTTGATAAAGATGTACACATCTCCATTCCGGACATCCCCGTTCATTTTTTCCCGGATCAGACCGCTCAAGCTGAACATGCCCTTACACATATCGGTACTGCCGGGGCATAAAAAGTAACGCATGGAGTCGTTCAGGCAAAACATGTTCCACACAGTTTAGTGAGCAGGCTCAAAGCGGCTTTACAACCACCCGTGCCCTTAAATTTCATTTTAATCCCGTTGGGAAGCTCCAGGGATATCTCCGAGTTGTCAGTACATTTACCGGAAGTTTTCTCTGTCTTTTGCGGGCACAAGGCAGGTTTGGACTGGAACGTTGGTGCAGACACATTGTTGTTGTCTATGCTTATCGGAACAAAACCATCCATGCCAGCTGTGGGGACACTTCCAGATTTAAGCTCCTCGTCCGATATATTGAAACGTGAGCGCCAGTCGTAAAACTGGGAACGGTTATATCCTTCATTCGCACAAAAATCCTTTACCGTTAAGTTGCTTTGGCGTTGTCGAAGAAGAATATGGAAAAACTCCTCCCTTGTCATATATTTTGCCATAAATCCTTTTTGCACACAAAGATAAACGGGAAAGGATATTATGACAAGATGTATTTGCTCAACCGCTTACGGATATACGTCGGCTGTTCGCAAAACCACCCGTACTGTGGAGAATGGCTGCCAAACCAAGTTTTCCGAAGGCGGGGCCTGCGGCCTATACGTGGTGCGGGGCACTCAAACAGTCTATTCCAACGTGAAACTGACAGCCGAGAGAGATGCCGACACGGGCGGTCTCGTATGGAAAACTGAAAGTCCGACACCGCTCGCAGGCGGGCTGTTGGACGAACACTATTATTTCTACTATCCCTATCAGGCACGAGCCTCAATACTGGGGCAGGGCGGCTGTTCGCCTTCATCATTACGGTGAACGAGTTAACCGTGCCCGGCTTGTCGGTGCGGAGCGAAACATACACCATCTCCGACAATAAGACCTGCCATATCCTGGAGTCTGTCTGCCCGTGATGTTATCCTCTCATCGAATTCCTGTACTCACTCGGGCTCATTCCATAGTACTTCCTGAACACCTCCCTGAAATATCTGACATCGGAGAACCCCGAGTCATCCGAGATTTCCGTTATCGAACAGTCTTTTTCCCTGAGCAGTTGTGCCGCATATTGCAGCCGCATGGAGCGGATATAGTCAGCCGGGGCATGGCCGGTGAGCGCCTTCAACTTGTTGAAAAATCCGGTGCGACTCATGTTCTGCATGCCACAGAGCATGTCCACACAGAAACCGGGGTTGTCGATATTCTTCATGACGCATTCCCTTACGGAGGCCATGAATTTCCAGTCCCGGGTATTGTGGCAGTCCGGCGGAACCTGTCCGACTCCGTCCTCAAGACCGGCGTATGCCCGTCTGAGCAGTGCCCGGTTTGCCAGTATGTTCCTGATATTCGCCCTGAGCACGTTTATGCTAAACGGTTTGGTGATATAGGCGTCAGCTCCGTTTTCCAGCCCCTCCAGCATGTCCTTCTCATCTCCCAAGGCGGTCAGCAGCATGACCGGGATATGGGATGTCTCAATATCGGATTTGACGGACGCGCAAAGTTCGTCCCCTCCCATTTCAGGCATCATAACGTCCGAAAGTATCAGGTCCGGATTGTATTCTCTCGCCACAAGCAGCGCGTCCCGTCCGTTGGAACAGGTTTGGACCAGGTATTCCTCTTTCAGCAGCCCCTCAAGGTAGGTCCGCAAATCGTCATTGTCCTCCACAATAAGAATACGCTGCCGGTCCCCGCCGGTCATTGTTGGAAGGATCTCACGCATGGGGCCGCAATCCGGTCCCATGCGGGTTTCCCCGGTATCCTGTTTCCTGGGCGAAGCAACGGGGCATGCCTTGTCAAGGCGTCTGCTCCTCATGGGAAAAATAACACATACCATGGTCCCCTTCCCCTCGGTACTGGTAACGCGGACCCTGCCTCCGTGCAGCCTTACCAGCCTATGTACCATCATCAGTCCGACACCGTTTCCCGCCACTTGCAGATTGACGGCATTACTGCCCCTGAAATGGTTCCTGAACAGTTTCTTCCGTTCCTCAGGTGGAATGCCAATCCCCGTGTCTTCCACTTCCACACCCCATACATGCCGGTCCGCGAAGGCACGGACCTGGATACTCCCGCCCCGTGGAGTGTACTTCAGTGCGTTGGACAGTATATTCTTCAATATAGAGTCCATTTTGTCCTTGTCAAACCGGACATTCAGGTAAGGGAAGCCGCTCTCACGGGTGATATCGATGTCCCTGATGGAGGCATATGTGCGGAATGCCTCACAGGTCGTCTCCAGATAACTGTTGAGCTCATATTCCGAGACATGAAGTCTCAAGGTGTAGTTGTCCGTACTCTCGAAATCTATCAGGCTGGTGACCAATCCCAGAAGTCCGTCCACGCTTTTCAGGGCCATCCGTACATTGTCCATCCCCTCCGCCTTCACCATGTCTTTCTCCACCACCTCTTCCAGCGGAGCCTTGATCAGCGTAAGCGGAGTACGGACATCATGGGCAGTATGTATGAAGAAGCACGTCTTTTCGTCTGATATCCTTTTCTGCCTGCGCAACATGGCAACACGAAAAGACACCACCCCAGCCAACACACACAATGACGCATATCCGGCAATGGCCCATGTACCCGCCCACAGCGGCCGGGCGACACTCAGACCGAGGCTTCTTTCCTCATACACCTTGTATTTCTCCTCATTGGAGACGGCACGGATACGCAGGGTGTAGTTGCCTGGGGGCAGGCTCGTGAACTGTATCCGCCCGCTCTGGACCGGATGGCTCCAGCCCTCGTAGAGCCCCTCCAATTTCCATGAATATAGGATGTTCGAGGGATAGTCGTAGTTGATGGAGACAGCTTCCAGGGAGAAGGTATTCTGGTCATATGCAAGTTCCAGCCTGACGGTATTGTCAATATCCTCCCTCAAGGGGGATCCCTTGTCCCCGGGATAGACGGGGCGGTAGGAGATCATGAAATCCCGCAGGAGCATCCGAGAAAAATGCGGGGCGGGTATCCTCATGTCGGAGGGGAACATGACGGCTCCGGTGTTACTCCCGAACACGAAGCTTTCCCCGTGCCGGAAAGTGGATACCCCGGCATTGAGGCATACGCTTGCCAGCCCTTGTTCTGCCGTCCAGTTTCTGAAAGTGCCGCTCTCACGCCGGAACAGGGCCACGCTGTTTTCGGTCCCCAGTAGCAGGGTGCCGTCCGCACGGGGGACAATGGTATGGATGTTATTGGATATCAGGGCGCAGTTCTCGGTCTGGTATTGGCGGACGAACACGATGACGGCACGAACCTGTCCTCCACGCTGTCATAGACGAGAAGTCCCGCCCCGCCGGTGCCGATATACAGGAGCCCGTCCGGTGCCTGGTACAGTGCATAGACATGAACCGCCTCGACTGGAAATGCGATATGTCTGCAGGTCCCCCCGTGCCCGTCAAGCAGGTACAACCCCATGCCGGTACCGATCCACATCCATTCCGGAGCCTTCTCCAGTATGGCGGTGATGGGGCCCGGGACCGGGTACAGGCGTACTGTGCCGTCATGGGGATCGAAACGTTTGAGATTGTGGCAGCCCCCTGTCCATATACATCCTCCAGAATCTTTTCCGATGTCATTGATATACTGGTCTGGACGCCCCTCTGCTGCAAAGGAGGGGGGAAAGTATTCCACCCTCTCGGTTTTCTTTTCGATCCTGTACAGGCCCGAAGCGTACCCGCCGGCGCAGATGACACCCGGCGAGACCTCGCAGAGCGTCAGGAAGATATGGTTCCCGCCATCCTGTATCCCATCGGACCGGCTGAGAAAGGAGCGCCACCGTCCTACCGCAGGCTGCAGCAGGCTGATCCCGTTGCTGGTGGCGAACCACAAGTCGCCTTCGCTGTCTTCGATGACATCGTGCACCTGGTCGTTAACCAGCGACCGGCTGTTGCCTGGTGAGTGCCGGAACCATTCATAGCTCTGGTAGCGGTTATTCCGGATTGTGACTCCGGCGGGGTAGTTGGCAAGCCAGATACGGTCCCCGCCATCCACATAAATGTCATTGATATTGTCTCCGTTCATGCCGTTGTGGCTGGCGTAGTCGGCAGTTATATAGGGTTTGGGCACTAGCGGGTCCATATCCATCCTGTATACCCCCCTTCCGCCCGTGGCTATCAGCAGCTCCCGGTCATTGAGAGGGGTGATCCGGTTGACGGCCACATTCCGCAGCGTACTGCCTGCGGACACTCCGTATACAAGTATGCCTTTCCTGAAGGTTCCCACGAACAGTTTCTTCGAACCGGGGTGGTAGTAGAGTTCGCTGACCGGCGTCCGGATGCTGTCCGTGTCCGCAAGCGCCTCAAGGACACCGTCCCTTTCCCGTACCGGAAAAAGTCCGTTCACGGTACCGATGAAAAGGTTTGTACCGTCCGTCTCGCTGATAGCGGTTATATCACCTCTTAAACGGGAGACCAGCCGCTGCGCAATGCCTGTGCGGGTGTCATAGCGGATGATATGGTCACCCTGACAGAGCCATATGCGGTCCCCACGGTCCATATAGGCGTAACAGAGCATGCCCGTGGCGAAGTCATCCTGAAGACCGGGTATCCTGTATACCATCCGGAAACGGTCATGGAGGGTGTCGTAATGGAAAATACGGCCTTTCCTTCCCACAACCCACAGCGTGTTCTCCGTGTCGGTGTAGAGCCAGTTCAGATTGACTTGCGGGGCCACCTTCAGATTGCCGTCAAGAACAGTGTAATGCCTGATCCGCTTGCCGTCATAACGGTCCATCCCCTCCTGGGTGAGGAACCACATGTATCCCCTCCCGTCTTTTTGGATACGGTAAATCCTCCGGTTACTCAATCCGTCCTCTATTCCCAAGTATTTATATATCTGGGCTCCGCACATGGAGGAAATTCCCAGCATAAGGAATGCGGACAGTATTCTTCCCATATTCCGAACACGTGTCATTCTGATGTAAATTAGACAATAACTGTTGCAAATATATAAAAATATAAATTAATATACAAATTTAAACATAACCTCGGATGTCGGCATCAGGCGGTATGTCCTCAATGTCATGTACCCCGGAAAATAGCTGCATACGGGACCGGCCCATGATATGAACATATTCCGAGAGGCGGTTGTTCAATTGACCCGACGGAATTATGGCTTGCCGGGCTCGGGACTGTCCGCAAGGGTACGTTGGTCCGGTGTGCGGAATACCATCCATACCTCCGATCCGAATTTATATCCGCGGGTGGTACAGGTGCCGGTCGAGGTTTGGCAGCCCCCAATAAAGCGGGCCGAATTGTTTGTAAGCACTCTTACCCTCATGCCCGATTTATAGATAATCTTCCAACAGTAAGAAGTTATAATTCGCATTTAAGAACAATGGCGGGCATTTCTTGTTAATATTATAATCATATAAAAGAGGCGCATCCGTTAGTGCCAGATTTGTTCACCACTTTCATCGTTGCGTATCGTATTGCGAGTTGTCCGTATCAGATGTTTATCCCCTCTTTCTTAAGACTTCCTGAGAACTGCCTGGGAAAGGACGGCTTTCCGCATTGCGACTTCATCCACAGCCCTTGGCGGTATAGCCATGCCTTTCACGGGGACTACGGTTGATTCATGCGACACAGCAGATTCCGGTGCTATAACAGGGTTGCCTACATACTTGTGCCTCTTTTCAGCTTGCTGTCCAGGTCCGAGTTGCGCACTTTACCCGCAGGTTGGACGGTTGTACATAACAATATTGATCTTTTTGGGGGCTAAAAGTCGAATATCCCCTTAAAAACAAGGAGCTGACGCATGTGTACAGCCCCTTATTTTTTTGTATAGCCCGGCCTCCTCTGGCATATTGCCGTTGCTTCCATCTGTAACAAGCAAAATCAGAATCTATATGCGGAACTTTTTGTTCCCGTAGCTGAGAAATTCCTTCGTGGCGTATTTCACACTGAATGGTCCGTAGTCACCGAGAGCCGAATGCGCAATTTGCTTGTCCGGTTCTGTCACATGCTCGACAGGTTCTCCCGTAGTATCAGTATCCTTGTATGACATAAGCTGCATGTTGGCGATGGCTGCCCCGGTAGCCGCCGCACGCAATTTCCTGAACGCATAGGAGAGGATTCCGTCCATCATTGACCAGTACAAGGCGAAGAACGAGGTGCAGGAAAAGGAGGTCCCACAGTTGTAGGAGATAGCCGGGAAGGTATGGAAGAAGGAGGACGAACTGAAACAGTTGAAGTCCGAACTTGCAGCACTCGACCGAAAGATACAGTTGGAGCTTGAGCCGCCTACGCCCGAAGTCGCCGAAAAGGAGAATGACGGACAGGAGGTCAAACCGGATGCGGAAGGTGTACGAAACGTAGCTCCACAACACACCGAAGATGTGCCGCAGATACGCAGCCCGGTGAATGAACGCAGTCCGTCTGGCAATTTTATTGCCGACCATATCATCATCGGGCGGCCGGGATTCAACGTCCGTGACGAGTGCAAACCGAAAGGTATAAAAATGTGAACGAGTGTGCGGATATATATGGCAGGATTGGGAACATACCATTCCTTTTCCTGCCTTTTTCCATCAATATGACATAATGGCAAGGATACCATACAACAAGCCCTCGATTATATCAAAATAGGGTGTTGAAAGTAAATCGTCATGGCAAATCCGCCATATATTCAGTATTTTCGCTAATTTTGCATTCAAAATAGTTAGGCATAATAAAATGGAACCATCTATATACAGTTATTCACTTTGTATTGCGCTACCGTTGATGTTGTTCTTCGGCTTTTATTTTTTGTTGGCTCCAACCCCGGAAAAAGCCATTTTCAATAATTATCTGCGTTCCCGGCGAATTATGGGGGTAGCCATACTGTTACTTGCCGCCAACTATTCGGTACATTTCTTTTTTGGGATCAGGTTCAAGAATACCGATGCCGCCATCCTGATGAACCTGTCCACCTATTTTTTGTGCTACTGGTTGTTCAGTTCGGGCCTCACCACTCTGCTTGACCGCTTTTATATCACCAAATGTCGGTTACGGACGCATATCTGTCTATGGATACTGTTTTCCATCCTTTCCGGCATCGTTCTGCTGTTGTTACCAAAAGGTGGTTTACAGACAACGGTGATGTTTGCCTTGGCCGCATGGTTGGTTATCTATGGGCTGTTCTTGACCCGTAGGCTTCTCCGGGCCTATCACAGGGTCATCCGCATTTTCGATGACACCCGTGCGGACGACATCGGTGCCTATATCAAATGGCTTTCCATTTTCACCTACTGGGCTGTCACATTCGGGGTGGGATGCGGACTGCTGACATTCCTGCCTGATGAATACATCTATATCTGGATTCTGTCATCGGTACCGTTCTACATTTATCTCTTCCTTTGCTATCTGAACTATCTGCTGTTTTACGAACAGGTGGAAAACGCGATGGAGGATGGCATGACTTCTGAAGAGGAAGACCTGTGTGACACCACAAACCGGGAACAGGCACAGAGGCAGGATACTCCTTTTTTCCATGCCGAAATGGCGAAAAAAATCAAAGGTTGGATCGATGCGGACGGTTATATCCGGCCCGGCCTTACCATAAAGGAGCTTTCAGATGTGCTTCATACCAACCGCACCTACCTGTCCGGGTACATCAAAACTACGTATGACATGTCGTTCCGCGATTGGATTACCGGACTTCGTATAGAATATGCGAAACGTCTGCTTGCGCGATATCCGAGGTTGACGATAGCCGACATCTCCGAGAAATCCGGTTTTTTGTCACCAAGCCATTTTATAAGGCTGTTCAAGGAAAATGCAGGCTGTACCCCTGTCAAATGGAGGAAAACAGAGGCGGAATAATACGGTGTGTGGATGGGGAAAATAGACCAAACGACAAAAAAATAGTCTGAACGACAAAACCAAAATGTTCTAAATCACAAAGATGTGCGATTCTGACAATTGAGACATTTTTTATAGGCAAGAATCGGGCTGAATTTAAATCTTTTCGCTTATTTTGTATGTTAAGTCTGGATTGGAAATTTAAAAAGCATATAAAAAATGAGCAAAAGAATCCTATTCTTCATTTTGTTTTCGTGGCTGGCACCGGCAGCTTTTCCGGCTTTTGCGCAGCAGAAAACAGACACAGTTTACACCTTCCGCTTCGTTCCGCAGAAGGACATGTTCTACGTGCCTTGGAATGGCAATGACACGGAACTTGCCCGCCTGTTGGAATGTATCGAAAACAACAAAACCACAATTCTTGACGGCAAGCTGCCGCTACTGGTTGACGGATACTGTAATTCACTGGGCAGTGAAGCCGAGAACCTTGCCACGGCGAAGATCCGTGCCAACCGTGTGAAATCCGAACTGATTATCCGTGCGGAAATAAAAGAGGAGAATTTCATTACCCGCAACCATGCGACTGAGGGTGATTTTGTCACCGTGCGCCTGACGGTACCGGTAAAGGGAACTGCCGCGACGGATGCGGAAGCACGACGCAAGGCGGAAACCGAACGACTGGAAGCCGAGAAGCGTGCCGAACAGGAACGGCTTGCCGAAGAGCAGCGCAAGGCGGAAGAAGCCCGACTTGCCGCTGAAAAGGCAGAAGCCGAGAAAGCCGCTCAACAAAATACACTTGCCGACACGCCGTCGGAAACCAAAATCACAACTGATTATCATCTCTCCCTGCGTGCCAACCTGCTGCGCTGGGCTACCCTGACACCCGACCTTGGCGTGGAATGGCGCATCTGCCCATCGTGGGGCATTGCCGTAAACGGCTCGTGGACTTCATGGACGTGGAGCGACAAGGACCGCCGCTATGCACTCTGGGAAGTGGCTCCGGAAGTGCGTTACTATATGGGTGAGAAGAAAGCCTGGTATCTGGGCGCGCTGTTCAAGGCCGGACAGTTCAACTACAAGCTCTCCGAAACAGGCAAACAGGGCGACCTGATGGGTGGCGGCATCACCGCCGGCCACCAGCTGCGGCTGAACAAGGCACTGGCTCTTGATTTCAACCTCGGTCTGGGCTACCTGAATGCCGACTATGAGAAATATGAGGTCATCGACGGCGTGCGTGTACGCCACGGCAACGAGACAAAAGATTGGTGGGGCCCCATCAATGCCGGTGTGACATTGGTATGGAAGTTATTCTAACACGGAGGAATAGAATATGAAAGCAAAACAATATATAAATATGATGGGAATGGCAGCCGCCGTGCTGCTCTCTTCCTGCGTGAAGGACACGCTTTATGACA
>OAVW01000213.1_pt1 | contig 20207 bp, 10 predicted proteins | sample 1495321 | NCBI WGS metagenome assembly OAVW01 (sample SAMEA2580108, study PRJEB22360) | human gut metagenome | biome: human gut; feature: human-associated habitat; material: faeces | place: Denmark | collected 2008/2010 | reverse complement strand
GTGGAATTCTGGTTCTCGATGATCAAGATCACGCTGATTTGCGCGATGATCGCCACCGCCGTGGTCATGATCGTGATCGGCTACCATTACCCAGCCGTGCAGATTCACGGCGTGGACCACGTGAGCCCGGCCGGCCACGCCGGATTCGACAACCTGTTCGCCAACTTCTCGTTCGCGCCGAACGGTTGGATGGCCTTCCTCATGAGCTTCCAGATGGTGTTCTTCGCCTACGAGATGATTGAATTCGTGGGCGTCACCGTCTCCGAGACCAAGAATCCGCGCAAGGTGCTGCCCAAGGCCATCAACGAGATTATCGTGCGCGTGCTCATCTTCTATGTGGGCGCACTGGTGGCCATCATGTGCATTGTGCCGTGGACCTCGTTCAAGCCGAACAAGGACGGCTCCTTCGCATCCCCGTTCATTATGATGTTCCAGTATGCCGGGCTGAATTGGGCGTCCGCGCTGGTGTTCTTCGTGGTGATCCCCGCCGCATCTTCCGCGCTGAACTCGCTGCTGTACTCGGCTGGCCGCCACCTGTACCAGCTGTCCGAGGTGTCGCCGAACCCGATGCTGAACAAGCTCGGCAAGGTGTCCGATCGCAAGGTGCCGGCCCGCGCCATCCTGGTGTCCGCGGCGCTGATACTGCTGTCGCCGATCGTCAACGCCATCCCCGGTGTGTCCGGAGCGTTCGTGCTGTTCTCGTCCGCCAGCTCCGCGGTGTTCCTGTTCATCTACATCCTGACGCTGATGGCACACCGCAAGTACCGTCGCTCCGCTGATTTCATTCCGGACGGGTTCGTCATGCCCGCTTGGAAGGTGCTCAATACGGTGGCAATCGTGTTCTTCGTGTTCATCTACCTGACGTTGTTCCTTGCGGACGATACGCGCAATTCCGCGATTGCCGGCCTGGTGTGGCTTGTGGGCTTCGGTGGATTCTCGATGCTGCGCGAACGCTACCGTAGCCGCGATTTAAAGGCCGCACTAGAACACAAGGAGTGATTGGACGGGCTGATTGGCTGGCGGCTATTAGTTGGGTGGCTGTTGGCTGTTGGCGGCTGACTGGCTAGCGGCCGATAGCCAATGACTGGGCTGATCGTCAGCCAATCGGCTGCCTATAGGTCTCATTGATACATTCGGTCATCCGATTAGTGCATTTGCGCGGACAATTAGTGCATTCGATCATCGGATTAGTACATCAGTGTGCAATTATTAGTACAATTAGCCGCCTAATTAGTACATTAGGACATAAAACAATGTCCTAATGTACTAATTAGATGCTAAAATACGATAAGTGCCATGTCCTAATGTATGAATTATCGCTATGAAGGGCGGAATGCGATGACGCAGGATGAACTTATGCAAGTGCTGCAGGCCGGTGAATCATCTATGGTCGAGTTCAAGCGCTGCAGCGAATTGCCTCATACGGATACTTTTGAGACTGTATGCTCATTCGCCAATCGTTCTGGTGGCAGCATTTATCTTGGCGTTGACGATGACGGTCAAGTGCTCGGCGTCGATTCTAAGCGCGTTAGTGAGATAGAGCGCAACGTTGTCAACGTAGTGTCTAATCGTAAGATGTTCGAACCGGCTCCAATGGTGGAAACGGAACATATCGAGTACGACGAACGGATTATTGTTCGTATTTGGGTAGCTCCGAGTTCTTCGGTTGTGCGGTTCAAGGGCGCAGTGTTTGATCGCATTGCTGATGTGGATACACACATCGAAAGCGATATCCAGATTAGTCAAATGTATATTCGCAAGCAGAACTACTATTCCGAACGGCGAATTTTCCGTTACGTGACTCCGTTTGATTTGCGTCCTGAGCTGATTGCGCGAATGCGGCAGCTGGCGGTCGCTCAGCGAGCTGGGCACCCTTGGGGAACTATGTCTGACGAAGAACTGTTCCGCAGCGCCAAGCTATACGATCGTGATTACACGACCGGCGAAGAGGGCTTTAATCTTGCTGCAGTGCTGCTCTTGGGCAAGGATGAAGTCATTTCCTCGGTTTGCCCAGCGTATATTACTGATGCCGTGGTTCGGCGAGACAATATTGACCGATACGATGACCGACTTATGGTGCGGACCAACTTGTTCGATTCGTACGAGCAACTCCGTGAATTTACTGAGCGGAATCTGCCTGACCGCTTTGTGTTAAAGGGCGATAAGCGAGTGAGCCCGCGTACGATGATCGCCCGTGAATTGGTGGCAAACAGCCTCATGCATCGGGAGTATTCCAGTCCGGTGGTGGCGCGTGTCACCATTGATAATGAATCCATCCGGACGGTTAATGCTTCGCGCTCATTCTTTGAAGGTCGAATGAAGCTGGGCGAGTTCACGCCAATGCCAAAGAATCCGATTATCGCTAATGTGTTTGTGCAGACCGGCATAGCCGAGCAGCTGGGTAGCGGACTGCGGAATCTGATAAGAGCGTCCCGGCAATATACTGAGCGAGAGCCTGAGTTCCGCGATGGTGACATATTCGAGGCGACGATTCCTATTGTTCCTGCGCTGAAGACCGTGGATGGTTCTGGTTTTGCTAGCGTGAGATCTGTAGTTGAGAAAGATGCCGAAGAGGGTGCGAGGCTCATTGACGGGGAACGTGTGGATGGTAAGAAAGCAGATGCAACCGCATCGGGTGAAATTGATTCGCGGGCAGCGATGCTGTCGGCGATGAATCGACGCTTGACAGAGGTTGACTATGTGACTGTACCTGAACTCGCCAAGATAACAGAGCTCGATAACAGAACAGTCCGCAAATTCCTAAACGGTTTAGTTGCGCAAGGAAAGCTGATTGCTGAAGGCAACACGCGTGGTCGGCGTTATCGGAAGGGATAGCGGGCGCGATATCTCGATGCAGTGGGATTCACTTAAGGGCTACGGCAAATATGATTCGTAGCGATTGGGCCAGCGCAATTCGAATGGCTCATGACTTTGTGCGTCGTTTGTGGTCTCTGAAGTTGTTTGCTGGGTGACGGTTTTGTGATAAAATCGCTCATATCAAAATGTTTGCGTAAACATTTTGGCTGCGCCGAAAGAAGGAGTCGACGTAGGTCATGTATCAGGCAAAGAGGCCGGCTCAGTGAAGCAAAGGCCGATTTTTCCGGTATAAGGCGGACAGCAGGAACACTAAGGAGACCAATGAAGGTACTGAGCAAATCGCTTGCTGCAATGGTTGCGGCGGCAACACTAGTGGGAGGAGGGGCGTTTGCGGTTGCCGGCACTGCGTATGCGGCTGATAACGATGCCATTACCGTGACCCCGAACCCATGGTATGCCAACAGTTTCGATGGCTGGGGCACCTCGCTGGCTTGGTTCGCCAACGCCACCGGCAGCCTCGGCGAGGAATCGGCCATCACCACCAATCTCGGCGATGACGCTTCCAAGGCTAAGGCTGTGGAATACGGCAAACAGCTGCGCGAACAGTTCTACCAGTCCATCTTCGGTGATGAAGGACTGGACCTGAACATGGCCCGCTACAACGTGGGCGGCGGCAATGCCTCCGATGTTGCCTACGGCTACCCATTCATGCGCCAAGGCGCTGCCGTGCCTGGCACGTGGAAAGATGACGCCACCGGCTCCGGCACGTATGGCAATGGCGTAACCACCAAGCAGGCCGACAAAGACAAGCTGGCTGCGGCATTCGACCCGACTGACGACAACCAGTATGACTTCTCCAAGTCCGCCGCCCAAGACTGGTGGATTGAGCGCGGTGCCACCGGCGATAACCCTGACATCACCGACGTAGAGGCCTTCGCCAACTCCGCTCCGTGGTTCCTGACCAACAGCGGTTACGCCACTGGTGGACGCAACTCCGGTAGCAATAATCTTGCAAACCCTGAGAAATTCGCTCAGTACATGGCCAAGAACGTCGAGCACCTCGAAAGCCTTGGCGCAAACGTTGACACGGTCGAGCCGTTCAACGAGTCCGAGACCAGTTACTGGGGCACTCCGGGCGACATGGCTTCGAAGTACACCGATGAGAGCGATGACAACACCAAGCTCATTAACAACTACTGGGATAAGTACTACTCCGACAAAGATAGGTCCGTCACCCCATACTCCAACGCGCTGAAGAAGCCGCAGGAGGGTATGCATGTCAGCAACGCCCAGCAGCAGCAGACGATTACCGCACTCGCTGAGGCGCTCAAGGACAATGATGACACCATCATCGCAGCCACCGATGCCACGAACTCCGCCGACTTCGTCAAGTCGTACAACCAGTACCCGCAGGCGATCAAGGACCTTATCGGCCAGTACAACGTTCACGCCTACTCCGACAGCAACCAGATGCAGTCGCGCGATATCGCTCAGGCAGACGGCAAGAAGCTGTCGATGAGCGAGGTGGACGGCTCCTGGCAGTCTGGCTCCTACAACCCGTACGGTTTCGACAACGCGCTGGGCATGATGAGCAAGATCAGCTCCAACGTCACCCGCCTGCAGTCCAAGGACTTCACCTTCTGGCAGGTGGTCGAGGACCTCTACAACATGCAGATGGGCTCGAATGTGAACCCGGCCGGTGAAAACACCAACTGGGGCACCGTGCTGATTGACTTCGACTGCACCGTGGCCGGTAAGGACGGCAAGCTCTACTCCGAGCGTCGCGTGAACAACAACGGCGGTACCGCCGATGGACTTGAACCGTGCACGGTTATTGCCAACGCCAAGTACAACGGCGTCAAGGCCATCACCCACTTCATCCACGCGGGCGACAAGGTCATCGCCAACAACGATGAAGACAACAACATGACTGCCACCTCCGCCGATGGCAAGACGCAGACCGTCATCCACCGCAACTCCGGCACCTCTGACCAGACCTTCGTCATCGACCTGTCGAAGTACGGCGAGATTGCCGACAACGCTTACGGTGAGCTCTATCTGACCACCGAAACCTCTGCCGAAGACAAGAACGTGGGTGTCGATTCCGCCACTCCGGAAGTCTTCGCCAAGACCAGCAACGTCAAGCAAGCTGAAGGCTCTGTGGTGATTGACAAGGCTGCCAAGACCGCTACGGTCACTGTGCCCGCCCGTTCTATCGCCTCCATCCAGCTCACTGGCGTGACCGGCTACGCTAAGGATGCTGCCGTCGAGACCGGCGATACTTACCAGCTCGTTGGTAAGCAGTCCGGCAAGGCCGTGGCTGATACCACTTCTGGTGATTCCGCGCTGTCCCTGGCCAACGTCGCTTCCGATGCCGAGAACGCCAAGAAGCAGACTTGGACCTTTACCCAGATCGAGCAGCCCGCCGACTCCGAGCGCCCTGATCTCAAGGCTTATGTGATTACTAACGCCGAAGGCAAGGTGCTGGTGTCCAAGGATGGCACGAACGCGCTTTCCAACGAAACGGTTGGGGCCGCTAAGTCCGACCCGGCTGCCAAGTGGATTCTCAACACTTCCGATGGTTCGACCTACCAGCTGCTCAATGCCGCGACTAAGACGAACCTTGATGTGGATAACTCTGGTACCACAGTCGGCACGAAGGTTGGCTTGTGGCAGTCACCGAGCGGCACTTCGCCGTCCGCCAACCAGACATGGACTCTGCGCAATGTAACGCCGACCAGCCAGAAGACCGTGAACGTGCAGACCGCCGTTAACGAGAAGGCCGCGCTGCCGACCGAAGTCACGCTCTACTACACCTGGGGCGAAGGCAAGGCCACGGTTGCCAACTGGGATACTTCCAAGGTCGATGTGGCCAAGGAAGGCGCCTACGAAGCCACCGCTACCGCCACCGATGTGTACGGCAACGAGTTCAATGTCGCCGCTACGGTCTACGTTGGCGCGCTCACCGTTTCCGATCCGGTATCGGCTACAGTGCTGGCCGGCACCAGTGCGAGCGAGGCGAAGGCCGCGCTTGAGGCTGCGCCGGTGTATCTGCACGTCAAGGCATCGCCTGCATTCGAGGGCGATGCGGCTAAGGTTACGTGGAACTTCGATGGGCTTGATACCAAGCTCGCCGATGCCAAGGCTGGCGACAACATTGCCGTGGCCGGTACTTACCAGCTGGACGACGCGACCACGATTGCGCTGAAGGGCGCGATCTATGTCACCGCCGCCACGCCTGAGAATGTGGCCGACACTGCTTCCAACCTGACTGTGACCAACCAGCAGACGGAATACAGCAAGGGCGATCAGTGGAAGAAGCTCACCGATGGTGACACGTCAGCTGAAGCCTGGGTGACGTGGAACTCTGCTGGTGACTATTCCGCCAGCCCGACCGCCACGATTGACTTCGGCTCTGAGTGTGAGCTTAGCAGCGTGACCATTACGTATGGTGACAAGGCTCCGGCTTCCGCCAAGGCCGAGTACACCACTGATGGCGAGACGTGGATGCAATTCGGTAGCGATGTTAAGCCTGCCGCAGGCCAGACGGTGACGTTCAAGGCCGATAAGGGCACAGTGAATGCCACGAAGATGCGCATTGTGAACACCGTGAACAACGACTACATGAACGCCACCGAAATTCAGGCATTCGTGACGCCGGTTCAGGGTGCTGCGAAGAACATCGCCGCGGCCTCTGGCACGAACTTCTCGGTGAACTTCCAGGAGGGTGCCTCCGCTTCCAAGGCCATCGATGGTGACACTACGTCAAAGGGTTGGTCCACTTGGGCTTCCACCGCCTCGACGGTGGACCCGGTCGCCACGTTCACCTTCGACGAAGCTCAGACCATCACCGAAGTGAAGACCTTCTTCTACTACGATGGTCGTGCGTCTTGGCCGAAGAGCCAGACGCTGGAATACCAGGATGAGGCTGGCGAATGGCATGGAGTCGGTACCAAGGATGGCTGGAAGATACAGGCCGGCGATGCCGGCTCTGGCTCCGACGGCATCACCGCCGCCGACACCCCGACCGTTGACTTCGTGCTCGGCACCCCGGTAAAGGCCAAGGCCATCCGCCTGACTAACACATTGCAGGACACCAAGGTGTACATCAACGTGGCTGAGATCCAGGTGTTCGCACAAGACAGCACGGTACTCACCCCGCAGCCGGCATCCGATGCCACGCTGGGCGACCTGCGTCTTGACGGCGAGACCATCAAGGGCTTCGCTGCTGATAAGACCGACTACACAGTTGATCTTCCGTTCGGTGCTGAGGCAAACCCGGTGCTGCAGGCCTTCGCCGCCGACAATGCCGCCACCGTCAAGGTGACTGGCGACGCGGTTGAGAATGGCAAGCTTGGCGGCAAGGCCACCATTACGGTGACCTCAGCCGACGAGTCTGAGACGAAGACCTACACGGTGACCTTCAAAGCCTTCACTTTGGCTTCGCTCAAGGTGACCGGACCCACGAAGATCGAGTACGCCATCGGCGACAAGCTCGATACCGCCGGTCTGAAGGTTACTGCCGTCTATCAGAGTGGCGACAAGACCAAGGAAGTGCCGGTCGCTCTTGACGACCCGCAGCTTGCGATTGGCTCGTTCGACTCCACCGCCGCAGGCAAGAAGGCGATTACCGTCTCCTACCGTGGTGTGACCGCGACCTTCAACGTCACGGTCAAGGCCAACGCAGTCGCCCCTGGCCCTGAAGAACAGAAGCCCGGCAGCACCAACAAGCCCGGTGCCACCGGCAACGGCAACAAGAACACGGTGGCCAACACCGGTTCCAGTGTTGCCGCCATCGCTGGCGCTGTCGCTCTGCTGGCCGCTGCCGCGGGTGCATTGTTCATGCTGCGCAAGCGTGCATAGCACCCTCGCGCAGTAATGGGGGAAGGAACAAGCCGGCAATATTGACTATTGCCGGCCGGTTCCTCCGCTCTTTGAGCATAATTGGTCCGACAAGTTGAATACTGAGTTTTCAGTATCGGTATATTGATTTGTCGGCCCTTTTCTGACTTCGCGGATAGCGACATAACTGTTTGTTCAAAAAACCGTTATCATCAATCAAGGAACCAAATCAATGAAGATAAACAATAAGGGCAAGGGCGCTCTTATCGCGGCAATTACCGCCGCGGCAACGCTATTGTCATGCGGGCTGGCCGCTGCAAGTGCCAGTGCGGCAGGTGTGGATTACCTGCCTGCCATCGGCCAAGTGCCGACATACACCAAGTTCCAGCCCACAGCCGATCCGGGCAAGAACGCTAGCGATTACTTCCAGCCATATTGGTATGCCAAGAACGCCAATGATAATGGCGGCACACACATCCAAGCGCACGGTGGCCAAGTGGTCAAGGTTGGCGACGCCTACTACTGGTATGGCGAAGACCGTTCTAACGGTTACGACAACAGCCCCGGTGTTCATGCTTATATGTCGACAGATCTATACAACTGGACCGATCTTGGTGTGGCGCTGCGTGCGGTGACCAGCAAATCTCAGTTGACGGATAAGAGCAATGCCGATTACGCCTACTTCGACAAGGCCTACAACCTGACCAAGTCCGACGGCAGTGTGGACGCTGCCAAGGCCGACGCAATCTTCCCGTACCTCAACACCAACCCCGATCAGGATGGTGATGGCGCGGTTGATTCCGTACAGGGCATTTTCGAGCGTCCGAAGATCATCTACAACAAGAAGAACAAGCAATACGTGCTGTGGTGGCATTCCGATGGAAGCACCACGCCGGGCGGTTCCAACTATGCACGTGCACTTGCGGGCGTGGCTGTTTCCGACAATCCGGCGGGCCCGTTCACTATGGTGGGTGCCTATCGTTTGCCTAACCAGAACAATTGGAAAGAAGCCGCAGGTAACCCCAGCTGGGGTGAGAACGGTGACAGCCGCGATATGACTGTGTTCGTGGATCCGAAGGACGACAGTGCCTATGTACTGTATTCTTCCGAAGCCAATGCCACGCTGTATATCGCCAAGCTTAACGATGATTACACCAATGTAGTCAAGACCACGAATGTGGACCAGTCCGAGGGACAAAAGCAGTACTCTGCTGACGGGCAGTACCCATACATTCTTGCAGACGGTACTACGGATGCCCCGGTGCGTGGCGAAGATTTCCAAATCGTCAAACAAAATGGTTCGCTGGAAGCTCCTGCCGTATTCCAATATGACGGGCGTTACAACATCATCGCATCTGGTGCAACCGGCTGGGACCCGAACAAGCAGACCTACTACACCGCCGACTCCATGCTGGGAAGCTGGACCCGTGGCGTGGAAAAGGACGATGCCAACGAGAACACGTGGTACAACAACATGCCGGAAGGCGCGGATGGTCTGTTGTCTGTGGGCGATACCCGCGGCACCACATTCGGTTCGCAGTCGGCTAGTGTGCTCGCAGTAGACCAGGAGAAAGGTCACTTCATCTACCTTGGTGACCGTTGGGATTCCGGTAAAGCCGATTCCACCTATGTTTGGCTGCCGCTGACCATCGGTGAGAACGGCACCATCGAAATGCATAATCCTGCTCAAGAAGGCGAGCCCGACGGCTGGGATCTGAACTATTGGGACAACCATGGTAGCGCCAAGGGCAAGCTGGTCAACTGGACTGTGGAAACCGGCGATGATCTCCCGAAGACCGTGAACACGGGCGGAACCGTTACTCTGCCGGACACCGTCAACGTCAAGGAAGGCGACGATACCATTGCTACCAAGGTGACATGGAATGTGGAAGGCGGTACGGCAGTCAGCAAGTCGACCAAGGCTGCCGGCAGCACCTACGCATTCAATGTGCCGGGAACCTACACCATTACGGGCACTCTTGCCGAGAGCAGCAACTTCAACCCGGGCCGCACATTCCGCAGAACCATCGACGTTTCCTGCTCCAACCCGATTTCCGGAAGTTGGAAGGAAGCCCATTGGAAGGGCGGCAGCGCGTGCCAGGTCGCCGCATCCGGCGGTACCTATGACTTCACCGTTACGGACAACGCCAATCGTGGTGTCTGGACGGATCGCAACGAGGGCAGCGCGGTGTACCAGCCTGATGCTCTGGACGTGAACGAAACGTTGGAAACCACGGTCAAGCCGCTCGACTTGGGCGGTAATGGCGATCCGCGTGCCGGCCTGGTGGTTCGTAACGGTCTTGCTGACGCTAACGGCGGCAAGGGATATGCCACGTTACTTGCCAGCCCAAGCGGCGTTTACATGCAGTACGATTCCAATGCCGATGGCTACATCGATAAGGAAACATCGCATGTTGGTGCCGGCTTCGGCGACCAAGTGCAACTCAAGCTGGAGCGCGCCGCAACCGATACCCTGAAAGGCTACTGGCGTGCTTCCGCGAACGATGAATGGCAGGATGTCGCTACGGTAACGCTGACCGGTGCGGACGCAACCGGGCTCGATGCCGGTGTCTTCGCCACGTCGAACAGCAATGCCGGCGCATTCACCGTGGCCTTCAACGGCACTGCGTTCGGTTCGCAGACTGCTGCTGTGGAGTCCATCGCGGCTAAGGACCCTGAAGCCACTATCGCCAAGGGGCAGATGCTCGCGCTTCGGGACGTGACGGTTACCGCCACGCTCACCAATGGCAAAACGCGTGTGCTGGAGCCAAGCGAATACACGCTGGAAGGCTTCGACACCACCAAATTGGGCGAGCAAACCGTGACGGTGCGTCTTGTCGCTGATTCTTCAGTAACCGCCACGTTCACCGTGACTGTGGAAAGCAACCTTGCCCGGTTGTTCTGCTCGTCCGCTGCGGCCTCGAAGTATGAGCCGGCCAGCAGCTGGGCCTCCGCTTCTACGGCCGACCTGACTTGCGACAACAACCTGAGCACCAACTGGTCGAACTGGGGCACCGGCGACACCTCGCCGTGGCTCAGCTACACCTTCGATAAGGCATATCAGCTGGGCAAGCTCAGCGTTGCGGTGGATAAGGCCAAGGGCGAGGCCGCTCCGAAGAGCTTCACTGTATCGTACCTAGCTGAAGACAGCGCCACGTGGACTGATGCCACGCTGCCGGCAGTCACTGTGAATGGTGCTGCTGGAGCCGTGACGGAAGCCGATGTGAGCGCTCTGCCCGCCACCAAGGGCATTCGCCTCAACTTCACCTACGCCGATGGCAATGACTATGCCAAGATCGCTGAAGTACGCATCGCCGAAGGTGAAGCAACGCCAGAGCCGCAGCCGTCTAGTAACGCCAATCTTGCTGATCTGACTGTGGATGGCAAGACGGTTGACGGATTCTCCGCGGATACCACTAAATATGCCGGTGCGCTGGCTGGAGATGCTGCTTCCTACCCGACGGTGGAGGCGACTGCTGCTGACGCGAAGGCTACGGTGCAGGTGGAGCAGGCTTCGGCCGAGAACAACGGCGTGGCCACGGTGACTGTAACTGCTGAGGATGGCACGGCGAAAACCTACACAGTGACATTCGGCGAACTGCCTCAGTTGGCTGAGCTTGCTGTGGAAGTGACCAAGGATTCCTATCAGGTAGGCGATAAGTTCAACGCTGCCGATGTGAAGGTATCCGCCATTTACAAAGTCGGCGATACTGAAACGCTGCGCAAGCTGATTGATCCAACTGATGGTGATCTGAAGTTCACTGGCTTTGATTCTGCCACCGCAGGCACGAGGACCATCACCGTCTCTTATCGTGGCGTGAACGCGACGTTCGAAGTCACGGTCACGGCCACGGAGGTCACTCCCGGCCCTGGAGAGCAGAAGCCCGGCGATACCAACAATCCTGGCAACACTGCTAAGCCCGGTAGCACTGCCACGAATAAGCCGGCTGCTAATGGCGCTGCGCCCCTTTCGAATCGGGGTGCTGCCGTGGCTGCCATTGCGGTCGTGGTTGTGGTGCTGGCAGCTGCGGCTGGTGCCTTGCTCGTCATCCGCAAACGCCGCGCATAACCATGGCAACTGCTGAGTGGCGTGGATTGCGTTGCTATTGAGCAATCTGCGATTCACGCCACTCAGCGAGTGCACCCGAGTGCGCCCGAGCTTGCGCAATGCAGGCGCAATACAGTGCAAACAGTACAAAGCAACAATAATGGCCGGTCTGAGCCAGCTGCTCCATGCGAGGGCAGTTGGCTCAGACCGGCCATTGTGTCTGCAAGTACATGCAATTAGAGCATGAACATGTGGAAGCCGTTGAGCGTTACTGGTTGTTTTGCTTTGTTGTTGCGCTCAGCAGTGCGACGGACGTCCGCCCGCAGTGTAGTGCAGCGCTCCGTGAACCAGTGCCGATGTGAAATGCATGTTGCACATGCCCGCTTCTTCTGCTTCGTGCGTGCAGCCGGCGATGCTGCATAGGTTCATACCCCGAATCATGGTCATACCCCCTCTTTGGGATGGCATCCGTGCCGCCATCTGCCTTCAGAGCATAGCGGACAATTGTTGCATTGCCTAGGCGGTACAACGCTTTCTGTGGCCTGTATCACATCCTTGCCGGCGTTCTGCGGCGTGGTTGGGCGTGTACATGTGCACTTGTGCGGTTTTGTTGTGTGTGATTTGGGTATACGGATAGAGTTTCTTCTCTGCAGTGGCAAGGGCCTCTCGGCCGGCGAGCCGGCTGATTTCTCCCATGCGTTGCTCAATGATTTCCGTTTTGCGAGTCTGAACGGCAAAATAGCTCTGGAGAAGTGCCACTTCTTCTTTCTTTGGATCACCGTTTTGAGCAATGAGATAGCAGGCGTATCGGGAGTGCTGAGTTCGCTGGTTTTGCGTGTGATTTCGTCGCGGTTCATGGGTGTGTCCTTATGTTTTTCATGACCATTTTCGTGACTCCACGAAAATGGTCAAAGCCAATAATTGCAATGGTTTTGAGGTATGGGCGCGCTCCGCCCAACTGGTCTGTCTTCGTCCGCCTTTTCGACCAGATACCTCATGGAGCACAATGCCAACGTCGCTACCGTTGGCCCAGCAAATATTCTTAGACGACGCCCCGAAGTGAATATCTATGCGGCTTTCAGAATATCAAAGAGCGTGGAGTGTGTGCATTATGCGTTCCAAAAATAGTTTCTAGTAATGAATTGTTTACGGTGTGAGATATTCTTGGGGTGTTTGCGGCGCTCTGCCGTGTGGCGAATGGGAATGGATGGTGCTCTTATGGGATTTGAGCAGGAAGCAGTTAGTGAACTGTATGCCAGCGTGTGGGGCAATCGTTCGACAATGCAGAGGGAATTCACTCGTGGAGCCCATGGTGAGCAGTTCGTGCTCCGGGAGCTGTCCATGAAGGGGACGCAAACGCCATCGCAATTGGCATCGGCGCTGCAGGCCAGTTCCGGCCGCATCTCCACTGTGCTGTCGTCTCTGGAGAAGAAAGGCTGGGTCACGCGTGACATTGATTCCAAGGATCGGCGCATTATTCGCGTGAATCTCACTGATTCCGGGCGCGAGCAGTCTCATCGGATGAGAGAGGAAATGCGTTCCGCAATTTGCTGGATTTTCTCGCAAATGGGGGAGCGGCGCACGCGCGAATTCGTTGACCTGGTGTCTGAGTTCACCACATATATGTCGATTTGCCATCCGGGACAGCCTCGGCCGACTGCTGAACAGGTGCGTGAGGCATTCGTGGAGCGGGGCAAGCGCGTGGCTGAACACATGGCAGCTAAGCGCGCGGAGGCTGAGCGAGACCAGCTTCCTCCCGCTGGCGGGTCTCTCCCTCCGTCACTGCTGCGCGGTGACACCTCCCTCGTCAGAGGGAGGTAAAGGTAATTGAGGACGCTCACAGCGAACATGCAGAAGTGCGCGTAATATCTCACAGTGTAAGTAATCAAACAATAGAAACTATTAAGACATCGTGAACCGATAATCGCCGATAACCCAGCCAACTTAAGAACCAATCGTCAATAACCAATAACCAACCCAACCAACACAAGGGGAAACCAATGCTTCGCATCATGAAATACCTCTCCAAAGCGGAGATCGGTCAGATGCTCATCGCTCTGGTGACCATCGTCGGGCAGGTCTACTTCGACCTGAAACTGCCCGACTATATGTCAGACATCACCACGCTGGTCGAAACGCCGGGCAGCCACATGAAGGACATTTGGATTGCCGGCGGCAAGATGCTGCTCATCTCGCTCGGATCCGCGGCGTGTGCCATCATCACCGGCTACATCGCTGCGCGCGTGGCGGCCTCGTTCACCCAGCGTCTGCGCTCGCTCGAATTCCGCAAGGTCGAGTCCTTCGGCCCGGCCGAAATGAGCAAGTTCTCCACCGCCAGCCTCATCACCCGCTCCACCAACGACGTCACGCAGGTGCAGATGTTCATCACCATGGGTCTGCAGCTCATCGTCAAATCGCCGATTATGGCAGTATGGGCCGTGTGCAAGATCGCCGGCGAAGGCTTCGAATGGACGCTCGCCACCGGAATCGCCGTAGTGATTCTGCTGGCGGCCATCGTCATCATGATGGCCATGGTCATGCCGAAATTCAAGGCCATGCAGGCCCTGACCGACAACATCAACCTCGTGGCCCGCGAGAACCTCACCGGCCTGCGTGTGGTGCGCGCCTACAACGCCGAGGACTACCAGGAAGCCAAATTCACCAAGGCCAACAAGGACCTCACCGACACCCAGCTGTTCACCAACCGCGTCATGGCGTTCATGATGCCGCTGATGAACACCATCATGAACGGTCTGATGCTTGCCGTCTACTGGATCGGTACCTACCTGATCGATGCCGCCGGGCTCAAGGACAAGCTCACCGTGTTCTCCAACATGGTCGTGTTCTCCAACTACTCCGTGCAGGTCATCATGAGCTTCCTGCTCATGAGCATGGTGTTCGTGCTCTGGCCGCGCGCCGACGTGTCCGCGCAGCGCATCATGGAGGTGCTCGACACTGAGCCAATCGTCGAGAACGGCACCAAAACCGCCGCCGACGTGGCCAAAACCGGCCAGAGGGGCACCGTGGAATTCCGCAACGTCAGCTTCACCTACCCGGATTCGCGCGAGGCGATGCTGGAGGGCATCAACTTCACCGCCGAGCAGGGCCAGACGGTGGCGTTCATCGGCTCCACCGGCTCCGGCAAGTCGTCTCTTATCAATCTCGTGCCGCGCTTCTATGACACCAGCCAAGGCCAGGTGTTGGTCGACGGCGTGGACGTGCGCGACTACGACCTGAAGGCCCTGCGCGACAAGATCGGCTACGTGCCGCAGCAGTCCGTGCTGTTCAAGGGCACCGTGGCCTCCAACGTGAGCTACGGCGATCAGCCGGGCGACCCGGCGGAGGTCGAGATGGCCGATACCTCCACCCCGGCCGGGCGCAAGCGCGAGGCCGCGTTGATCGCCGCTGGCGAGGCCGCGGAAGGTGCCGATATACCGGCCGAGCAGCTGAATCGCGTCAAGGCCGCCGCCGACGTGGCGCAGGCCAGCGAGTTCGTGGCGCGCATGGACGGCGGGTATTCCGCCGCGATCGCCCAAGGCGGATCGAACGTGTCCGGCGGCCAGAAGCAGCGCCTGTCGATTGCGCGCGCGGTGTACCGTCACCCGGAAATCCTGATTTTCGACGACTCGTTCTCCGCGCTCGACTTCAAGACCGACCGCGAAGTGCGCGACGCGCTCGCCCGCGAGGCCAAGGATTCCACCAAGCTCATCGTGGCCCAGCGCATCGGCACCATCATGAACGCCGACCGCATCGTCGTGCTCGACGACGGCAAGGTCGTGGGTCAGGGCACGCACAAGGAACTGCTCGACAACTGCGACGTATACCGCCAGATCGCCGAATCCCAGCTCAGCCAGTCGGAGCTTACGGCGTAGGGGGGGGCGGCAGCGGTAGCTCCCCATGTCAGGGGCTGAGCCGTAAAGGGAACAGCCCAGTGGGCTGTTCCCAGGCGAAGACGAGCTGATAAGCGAGCGAATAAAACAGCACAGCTGACTGAGGGGTAGTCGCGTACGGCTTCTCTCCCTCCGGCGCTTCGCGCCACCTCCTTCATCAGAGGGAGGTCAATACGGACTTTTAAGGAGTAAAACAAATGCCAAGAGGACCAATGGGCGGCAGGCGTGCCGTCGAAAAGCCCCATGATTTCGGCAAAGTCATGGGCAAACTCGTGAACTACTGCCGCAACTATCTTCCCGTCATCATCATCGCGCTCATCCTGGGCGCGGCCGGCACCATCTGCCAGATCGTCGGCCCGGACAAGCTCAAGGACATGACCAACGAGATCGTCAAAGGTCTGCCCGCCATCGTTAACGGCAGACCGGTGATGAACTCGGTCGATTTCGGCACGGTGGGCCACATCGCCTGGACTTTGGTGGCCCTGTACGTGGGCTACGCCGTGCTCGGCTACGTGCAAAGCTGGATGATGGCCAACGTCACCCAGCGCACCGCCCAGCGACTGCGCGAGTCCATCTCGGTCAAAATCAACAAACTGCCGCTCAAATACTTCGACAAGGTTAGCTACGGCGACGTGCTGTCCCGCATCACCAACGATGTGGACGCCATCGGCCAGACGCTGGGGCAGTCGCTCGGCTCGCTGATTACCTCGGTGACGCTGTTCGTGGGCGCGCTGGTGATGATGTTCTACAACAACGTGATCATGACCCTGTGCGCCATCGGTGCCAGCCTCATCGGCCTGATCATCATGATGGCCATCATGAAGTCCTCCCAGAAGTACTTCGCCCGGCAGCAGATGGCGCTAGGTGACGTCAACGGCCACGTGGAGGAGATGTACGCCGGCCACCTCATCGTCAAGGCATACAACGGCGAGGCCGATTCGATCCGCCGCTTCGAGAAGTACAACTCGGACCTCTACGAGTCCGGCTGGAAGTCGCAGTTCCTCTCCGGCCTGATGATGCCGCTCATGAATTTCGTGGGCAACTTCGGCTACGTGGTGGTGTGCGTGGTGGGCGCGGCGCTCGCGCTCGACGGGCAGATCGAGTTCGGCGTGATTGTGGCGTTCATGATGTACATCCGCCTGTTCACTCAGCCGCTTTCGCAGTTTGCGCAGGCCTTCCAGAACCTGCAGCGCTGCGCGGCCGCCGCCGAGCGCGTGTTCGGCTTCCTTGAAGAGCCGGAGATGGAAGACGAATCCGGCAAGCAGGCCCTACTCGGCAAGAACTACATGGGCGGCCACGAAGTGAAGGGCGACGTGGAATTCAGCCACGTGCAGTTCGGCTACGAGCCGGGCAAGCCGATTATCAACGACTTCTCCGCTTCAGTCTCGGCCGGTCAGAAGGTCGCCATCGTCGGCCCGACCGGTGCCGGCAAGACCACCATGGTCAACCTGCTGATGCGCTTCTACGAGATTTCCGGCGGTTCGATTTCGATTGACGGCGTGGACACCAAGTCCGTGCCGCGCTGGAACGTGCACGACCAGTTCTCCATGGTGCTGCAGGATACGTGGGTGTTCCGTGGCACTGTGCGCGAGAACGTCGCTTACTCCAAGCCTGGCGTGACCAACAAGCAAATCGAGGATGCGTGCAAGGCCGTGGGCCTCGACCACTTCATCCGCTCACTGCCGGACGGCTATGACACCGTGCTCGATGACAAGTCGTCGCTCTCCCAGGGCCAGAAGCAGTTGCTGACCATCGCCCGCGCGATGGTGCAGGACGCGCCGATTCTGATTCTCGACGAGGCCACCTCCTCGGTCGATACCCGTACTGAAGAGCTGATTCAGAAGGCCATGGATGCGCTGACCGTGGGGCGTACGAGCTTTGTGATCGCGCATCGCCTCTCCACGATTCGCGACGCCGACATGATCCTCGTCATGAACCACGGCGACGTGATCGAGCGCGGCACGCATGATGAACTGCTGGCGGCGGGCGGTTTTTACGCCGACCTCTACAACAGCCAGTTCGCGCTTGCTGACTGACGGATTGTTTCCTGCGTTAGCGGATTAGCGGATTAGCTATACTCGGCTCCCCTCTCCGAGGGGAGCTGTCAGCGTAGCTGACTGAGGGGGAGCAACCCATCGGTCCACCCGAGGGATGTGATACTGATGATTTCGTACATTAGTGTGTGAAAAAGCCGCCGGGAAAATTGGGGGATTGGGCGGCGGTGCGGTTGGCGTTGAGAATGGCGCATTCGAAGGGGAAGTGAGCGCGCAGCTGGGTGGCCGGGGTGGTGAACAGGGCGGTGGCGAGGCCGTCGGCCAGTGTGACAGGGACGTGTGCCGCAACGGTGTTCGACGAATCGTCGGTATCGCGGTTTGCCGTTGTCGAGGCATTGCTGCCATGCGTCGATGTCTTCGTGGTTATGGCGCTCGATGGCGGCGTGACGGCCACCCATGTGGCGGCTACATCGTCAACCGGTAGTCCGTCGATGGCGTTGAGCAGATGGTGAAGTTGGTGACCTGCGGCGTCAGACCAGTGGCGGCGGCTGGGGGAGCTCGCGCAGAATGCGCCGTGGCTGATTTCGACCGTACCTACGGCGTTGGCCGGATCGGCAGGATCTTCAAGGGCGATGGTGATTGGTTCGTCCGTGTGCACTAGCAAATCACCCCCGGCGTCGATGACGTATTGAATGGGTTGAGGGTGACCCGCGCCATCACCCAACATCCCCGCAAGCAAATCCACCAAATACCCCTTACCGCACGCGCCGAAATCGAGCGCGACCGGTCCGCGCGTCACCAGTGTTGTGCCATGCCGCTCAACGTCGGCTGACCAAATGGCTCGTCCGTGGATCGCGCCTGCATGTTCAGCGGCATCTGGCGCAGGCGTAAACGAATACGACTCGTCATAGCCAAGCCGAATCAAATCCTCGCCCACGCACGGGTCGGTCGCCCCATCGGTTGCCGCAAACAGGCGGTCGTACAGGCCAAACAGACCCGATGCCCAGTCGGGAAAATCGAACGTGCCGCCATGTGCGGCCGTGCGCATCCGGCCGACGATGGAATCATCGCGGAATCGAGATAATACAACCTCATATTCATGGATGAACGAGCCAATACGATCGCGTATCTCATCGTCCAATACGCTCTCGGTGTGCACCAGTAATCCGGTCCCCAACGCATCAGGAAAAGCGTATACGTATGGCAGTTGCTCGGTCAGACTTGTCATGCCCACTATCGTAGAGCGCATGGTGTGCCGGTGTATACTGGATTTTGACACTGTGTCAATGTTGATTCGGAGGTTGTGAGAATGGGCAATGCGACTACAGCAAGTGTAACGGGTGTGCAAGTTGCACCGGCGAAGTCAGCCATCAGAGATCTCCCCATCGCCAAAGTGTGGGCGTTTGCGGTCGGCCAGTTCGGCTGGGCACTGCTTTCCGGCATTATCTCCAACTGGCTCGTGTATTTCTATCAGCCCGATCAGGAGACCATCTCTCAAGGCCAGACCGTATTCGTGCCGCAAGGCCTGGTTGTGCTCGGCATCGTGACCGTGGTGGGCGGCATCACCGCCTTCGCCCGATTCTTCGACGCGTTCGTGGACCCGGCCGTGGCGTCTCTCTCCGACCGTTGCGACGCCAAATCCGGCCGCCGTATGCCGTTCCTGAAATTCGCCGCCCTGCCGCTCGCGGTGGTCACCGTGCTCGTGTTCTGGAGCCCGATCAACGGCACCAGCTGGGTGAACGCGGCGTTCCTGTTCGTCACCGTGATCGGCTACTACATCGCCCTCACGTTCTACTGCACGCCGTACAACGCGCTCATCGCCGAACTCGGCCACGACTCCAAGCAGCAACTCACCATCTCCACCGCCATCTCCTTCACTTGGGTGGCCGGCACGGCCATCGCGTACGTGGCGCCGGTGATTTGGGGCGCGTTCGTGCCGATGATGGGCCGCATCACCGCCATCCGCGTGACCTTCACCATCATGGCCGCCGTGGCGTTCGTGTGCATGCTGGTGCCGCCGCTGGCCATCCGCGAGAAGGACTACGTCAACTCCCATCCCACCTCCGAATCGACCATCGAATCCCTGAAGCAGACGTTCGGCGACGGCGAATTCCGCAAGTTCGTATGCTCCGACGTGGTCTACTGGGTGGCCATCACCACCTTCCAGACCGGTCTGCCGTTCTTCGTGACCAGCCTGCTCAAGCTGCCGGAAACCACCACGACCATCTACTTCGTGCTCATGACCGGCGTCTCCGTGCTGTTCTATCTGCCGGTCAATATCTTGGCCAATAAGGTCGGCAAGAAGCGCCTGCTGCTGGTTGCCTTCGTGATCTTCACCTGTGCGTTCGCATTTGCCGGCGCCCTTGGTTCGGCCGCGCTCGGCTTCATTCCGGCGATGGCCCAGGGTTTGGCGCTCTCGGTGGTCGGCGCGATTCCGATGGCCGCGTTCGGCATCCTGCCGCAGGCCATCGTGGCGAATATCGCCGACGCCAGTTCCAAGACCACCGGCCAGGACCGTCAGGGCATGTTCTACGCGGCCCGCACCTTTGCGATGAAGATGGGCCAGTCCGTGGCCATGCTGCTGTTCACCGGCGTCTCCACCATCGGCATGGCGTC
>OAVW01000205.1_pt1 | contig 20470 bp, 22 predicted proteins | sample 1495321 | NCBI WGS metagenome assembly OAVW01 (sample SAMEA2580108, study PRJEB22360) | human gut metagenome | biome: human gut; feature: human-associated habitat; material: faeces | place: Denmark | collected 2008/2010 | reverse complement strand
TCCCCTGTCCGCATCATAGGGGGCGGAGGGGGGGGGGGGTGCGCCAGCCATACGCGTGGCTACTACTGGCCCACGGCGTTCATCCGGGAGTTCATAGCCGTTACCAAGGCGCATTTGTGGCCGTACTGTGCGCTCGCCCGGCCGGGCATTGACCGGTTGCCGTGTGCGACCGGTCTTTATCGGGCGCTTGGCCGCGACACGCCCGTGGTCGAGTAGTCCTGTATTATATTCTCTTGTGCCCGATGACGGCACGAACGGCCCCGTAGCTCAGTTGGTTAGAGCGCCGCCCTGTCACGGCGGAGGTCACCGGTTCAAGTCCGGCCGGGGTCGCTTTTTCTTTTTCTGCTCAGTTTTTTCTCCGCATTGCGGCTGATTCCATCTTCAATTACGGGTCATGGAACGGGAGTATCGTCAAATCAAACCCGGGTTAGCACAAGGAGTGATGGCGATGACGGGACTGGATGAAGCGCATCCGACGCGACGCAATAACGAGCGCACGGTCGCAGGGTGCCATCGCATGATGCGCCGCGCCGATCGCGAGGTGACCGATTGCGAACAGATCGAGGGAATCATCGCCGCATGCCGTATCGTGCATGTGGGCTATGCGGATGCCGAGGGACTGACGATCGTGCCGCTGAATTTCGGATACGAATGGCAGCGGCGCGAGGGAGCCGGCACCGGCGACGAACTGGCCGGATTGACCCTGTACATCCACTCGGCGCCGATCGGCCGCAAACTCGACGCGATCCGGGCTGCGGGGAAACGCGTTGGATGTGGCGTTCTCGATGGAGACCGATTGTGAGGTCATCGCCGGCCGCACCCCGTGCAACTGGGGCGAGGCGTTCAAGTCGGTGATCGGCAACGGCGTGGCCAGCATGATCGACGACCTGGACGAGTGCCGCAAAGGGCTGCGGCTGCTGATGGGGCAGCAGGCGGGCATGCCGGATATAGAGTTCACCGATCAGCAGGTGCGCAGCGTCACGGTATGGAAGATCGAAGTGCGCCATCTCACCGCGAAGATCCACGCCAAGCCTGAGCCGCGGAACGCGCGGCGTCAAGCTGCCGGTGAGTGACACTGCCAAGTTGCCGGCCGTGGTTGCTGCCAATGGGCTGTTCCGCGGCGTCACTGTGCGCGGGTACCGTCACGCTGCGAGGGCACACGCAGCGTGACGGTACCCGGAAAGCATTGGAAAACAGGGATTTTCTTGATGTGTCACTGTGCGTGAGGGCGCGCACGGTGACGGTACCCTCGCACAGTGACGCAATGACGAGCGCACGGTGACGGCGCACAGCCAAGGCACAGGCGCGGGATATGCGCGAATGGGCCTGTGAACCTCCGACAGCAGCCTTTATCTCGCGTCGAACGTGCGGCGGAGCCAGTCGAAGGCGAGCCGCGGCCAGATCTGCACTGCCGGCACGACGTTGTTGAGGTCGCCCTCGCCCGGCGAGCCGGCACGCGCGGTGTCCACGGTGGCGAGCGACAGTCCATGCCCGCCTTGCGGGAACAGGTGCGCCTCGACGCTGACCCCGGCGTCACGGCACGCCTGGATCATCAACAGTGAATTCTCCACAGGAACGGCCTGATCGGTGATGGTGTGCCAGATGAACACCGGCGGCATGGTCGCGTCGACATGCTTCTCGATCGACAGCAACTCCAGCAGCGACGCATCGTCTTTGCCGTCACCCAGCAGGTTGTCGAAACTGCCGCGGTGCGCGAACCGGCCAGACGTGATTACCGGATAGCACAACAGCAGCGCGTCCGGGCGCACGGCAGCCGGATCATATCCGGCGTCGCGCAGCTCGGCATCGCTGGAAACCGTCGTCAGGTTCGCGGCGAGATGACCACCGGCCGAAAACCCGATGGCCGCCACGCGCCCGGCATCCACATGCCATTCGTCGGCATGCCCGCGAATCATCGACATCGCCTCGGCCATCTCCAGCAACGCCACCGGGTACCGGCTTGGCACGCAGGAGTATTTCAGTACGAACGCCTGATAGCCGGCCGCGAGGAATTGCAGCGCGACCGGTTCGGATTCACGGTCGGATCCGATAGCGTACCCGCCGCCGGGAATGATCAGGATCGCCGGCCGGCGCCGGTCCGGGTCCATCTCCAGGCTGTTGTCGATCACATAGCCGACGAGTTCGGCCCGCGAGCCGTCGATGCCGTCGATGACCTGGGTGAAATGCTGCATGGTCTCCCTTTCCTGTCGCCGCTCGGTCTGGCGCGAGCGAGGATTCGCTGCGTCCTCTACCAGCATGATACGCGCACGACACGCGGATGCGACTTATGCGGATTTGCAGATCGTGCTACGGTGACGGCTGTTTCAAAACCGCATGACATTCGTCGAATCGGCTCGCCCGATGCCAGTCATGCGGTTTTTCGTTGCCGTCGCAGGTCCGGACGTTAGGGACTTCTCGACGTGTACGCAGGGCCCGGCCGTGCGCGCCACTCGCTCGACGGTGACGGGAAGAGTACAAGAGAGGTCATGTTGTCCGCGATCCAGACAACTTCGAAAGAAACAACCCTGCAAGAACACGCGGCCGCAGAACACGGCTCCGCACATGATACTCCCGCCGAATCCCCGAAATTCAGGCATCCGCACAAGGTGATGCTGGGACTGTACATCGGCGCGTTCCTGGGCATGCTGTCGGAAACGTCGATGAACATCGCGCTGCCGGTCTGATGGACGAGTTCTCCGTGTCATCCGGCACCGCCCAATGGATGGTCGTCGGCTATATGCTGGCCATCGGCGTGGCGCTGCCATGCGTCGGCTTCCTGCTCAAATGGGTCAAGGCCAAGACGCTGGTCATGGTGGCGTCAACTGACCGTTAGTTGCGCGCCGCCGAGGCCGTCCGAATGCAGCGTCCAGCGGATGGATGCGGCGCACTCCAGGAATCCCTCGTCGTGAGAGACGAGCATCAGTGCGCCGGGGTATCCGGCCAGCGCGTGGGCCAGCGCCTGAATCGAATGCAGATCCAGATGGTTGGTCGGCTCGTCCATCACGATCAGATGCGGGTGATCTCGCAATCCCAAGCACAGCAGCAGCTTGCGCAATTCGCCCGGCGACGGGTTGCCGCCGGCGAGGAGGCGGCTTGGGTCGACGTTGAGCTGCGCGAATGCCGACAATACGTCACCGCGGTCGGTGGGCGTCAACGCCGTGAGCCGGCGCATCGCCTCCCGGGCATCCTGATCCGTCGTGTTCTGCGTGATCGTCAGCCGGGGGAGCGGGACGCCGGAATACTGCTCCCGCATCGCGATCGTGCGCAGCAGCGTGCGAACCAGCGTGGTCTTGCCGGTGCCGTTCGGCCCGCTGATGCCGATCCGGTCATGCGGTCCGACGGTCAGCATCGGTATCTTCAGGCCCGCTGTCTCCGATATCGCTGCCGCGCCGACTCCATCCGGCGATTGCGGCGCGTACGGGATGATCTGGGGCTCCAGCCGCACAAGCTCCCGTCGGTTGCTTGATTCGGCATCCATCCAGATGTCTCCGTCATAGCGCTTCGTGGCGGTGACGACGGCTGCGGCCCGTTCCCGGGCGGCGGCCACCTGTGCGTCGATGCGGGCGCTCGCGGGGCCGAGCCGGCTGGGGTTATGGCTTTTCTTGATGCGACTGCGCGCGTCATGGTCTTTCGGATTCACGAGCCGATGCGCTTTGGGCGCGCCGGCTATCTCGCTCGTCGCCGCCCGTCGGCGCTGCTCCTTGACCGCGTCGATGCGCGTGGATTCGCGCCGGGCGTCGCGCGCCATGCCTGCCGCCGCTGCCCGCTCCCGTTGCGCATCCATGGATGCCGCGGAGTAGTTTCCCGGCCGCACGCGCACCACGGTGATGTTACGACCGCGCACATGATCTCGTTCGAACAACGCGCAGCTGCTCGCCACCGCGTCAATCAAGGCCACGTCGTGCGAGACGAGGATGCCGATGCCGTCATACGAGCGCAATGCCGCGATGATGCGCTCGCGGGTCGGCCGGTCTACGTGGTTCGTCGGCTCGTCCAGCACCAGCACGTCGGGATCGGTCGCCAACGCACATGCGATCTGCAGGCGTTTCGCCTCGCCGCCCGACAGGGTGCCGGGCCGCCAAGGCCAGTCGTCGCCGATGCCCAGTTCACGGCGTATCTCCATGGCTTGCGGTGACCAGTCGCAGGCGAAGTCCTCCAGATTCTCCGGTGTTTCGTCGGTGTTTTGTGGGCAGTAACCGGTATGCAGGCGGTTCGGAGTCGGCGATATGCGCCCGGCATCTGGCGAGAGCCGGCCGATCGCGAGCTTGGCCAGCGTCGTCTTGCCGATGCCGTTGTCGCCGAGCACGGCGGTCCATCCGCGTGCGAAAGTGACGTCGATGCCGTCAAGCAGCGGCTCCGATGTGCCCGGATAAGTGAAAACGATGTTCGTCAGGGTCAGTGCAGGTATCATTGGGTTCCTTGTTCTCGATGAAATGGGGGGGGAATTCACATAAAGCGCGGATGCAGAAACCGGATCGGCGCAATCTTGCCGATGCGGTTTGCGGATCTGTGATTGGTGTGAGTTGCGATCGCGTACGCCGAGGCACGGCTTCGCTCATGAAGCCACTCGGCGACGCTCATCGAGAAATCAAAACAATACTACCTTTGCAACGCGGCTTTCCTGGCATATCGGAATGCCGCCCAATATGAACAACAGCAATACTACCACATGCTGTGATGCGGCTGGGCCGGAGGGTGGGGCGAGGGATGATACGGCGATGCTCGGACGCTGCTGGTGATTCGGCAATTTCCTCGTTGTATCGTGCAAGATTTTTCCGGGACGCGAATAGAACTGCATGGGAGGCCCAATTACTGACTTGTCTAGTATTCGGTATCCTTTGTTTCAAGCAATGAGACAAGTCGGATATTTCATGCCACGAACCGGCAAGAACCCACGTTTTCGACATTTCGTGGCATTTCCCACCGCGAACGTGCATTGTCTTAGGGTGTCGGCCGTTGTCGGTCAAGGTAAACGGGATCTGTGATCCGTGTCCGGTGCAAATCTCGCATAACGGCAGGCATCGCGTTCGGCTTCATGTGAGAGGTGGAGATGAAAGGGACGTGATTCGGTCCGGAGGTCGTTGCGAAGGGGACCTCGTGTACAACGTGCGCATATCGGGCGAATGCGGCAGTTGTACACGCGGCGCCTTGGGAGACCTATGCATGTAGATGTGTGTCTTGTTGGAATTCCAACGTTTCTGGAATTGCGGTCGGTGTACAACAGTGGATGAAATCGTTGTCATGCACTGTTGTACACGTCTGGCGTTGGACAACGCGTGCATTATGCCGTTTCGCGGGAGTTGTGCACGTATCAGAACCCGTAAGCCCGCGTGCGGTTCATGTTGGGATGTTGCACGCGTCGCGATTGCGTCTGATCGTCATCTCTCATCGCGCGTCTTAGCGCAGTGCCAGGTTGGCGGCGCCGATCAGGCCGGCGTCCTGCCCGGCGGTGGCGGCGACGATGCTCGCGTGGCCACGGTATGCGCTGCCCTCCAGGAACCGCTGGTAGTTGTATCGCGCCGGCTCCAGCAGGATGTCGCCGACCGCCACTACGCCACCGCCGATCACGAAGACGTCCGGGTCGAGCACCGCGGCGGTGGCGGCCATCGCGCGGCCGAGCCATTCGCCGATTTTGCCGAAGGCGTACAGGCCGAGCACGTCGCCCTCCTGTGCGGCCTGCGAGACCATCGGGCCTTCGAGCTTGTCGACGTCGCCGCCGCACAACTCCATCAGGCGTTCGGCGTCCTGCGGGCGTCGGCGCACGGCGGACTTGGCGAACCGTTCCAGCGCGCTTCCAGACGTGTAGCGTTCCGCGCAGCCGCGAAGCCCGCATCCGCAGGTGTCGCCGTCCGGCACCATCGGCAGGTGTCCGAGTTCCGCGGCCATGCCGAACGATCCGCGGTACAGCCGTCCGTCGATGACGATTGCTCCGCCCAGTCCGGTACCTACGGTCAGCGCGACCATGTTCGAGCTGCCCTGGCCCGCACCGTGCACGTATTCGCCCCAGCCGGCGCAGTTGGCGTCGTTCTCGACGACGACCGGCACGGCATGGTCGATGAGCGCGCCGATGTGCTCGGACAGGTCGTAGTTGATCCACGCGGGGATGTTCGCGGCGAAGGTGAGGGTGCGGCGGTCCGCGCCGACGTTGCCGGCCGCGGAGATGCCGATGGCCTGGATGTCGTCGTGGCCGGCGGCGACGGCCTCATGGTAGATGTTGGCGATGTGGTGGTTGATGGCGTCGGCGTCCATCGGTGTGGGAACGCGCCAGCGATGTGTGATGGCATCGTTTTCATCGCATACGGCTGCGGCGATTTTGGTTCCTCCGATATCAATGGCTAGCGTGGTCATGAGATCTCCTGTGATGTTTGATGGTGAGTAAGTATGGCAGATATGGTATCGAGCCGGTATGACCATTCTGCCGGGCGTGTTTTGCCTGGTGTATGTACCCTGTATGCCGGGCTTTACGGGGTGACGTGCCGGATCGTGCATCATACCGCTCCTGTGCTGAGAACGGTGTCATCTACTCAACGAACCCAACGGGCAGTCGGTCGGCACCGCACGGGAATGCGATGTAAGCGCGTTCCTCGGCGTCACCACGCCGAGCGTCACCAAACTGGTCAACGACATGACTTCCATCGGACTGCTCGACAAGCACGCCGACCCCTCCGACCGCCGTGCCGTCACACTCACGCTCACGGCGCGGGAACTCGACCTGCGCCGAACCTACGTCGAGGAGTACCACGCGCATCTGGGCGACGTACTCGCCGAGACGACGGCCGGCCCGATCCCGCGGCCGCAGCCCATCCGCCGCGCATCCGGCCGCATCCGGGTACCGGAAATCAAGGAAAGGACACAGTGAGCACATCAACCGCACGCCTGCCCCGCGGCGGCAAAGAGCCGGTCGCCACGAAACTCGTCATCGTCGTGGTGTCTTTGGCCATCCTGACGTTCCTCGGCATCCTGTCGGAAACGTCGCTGAACAACGCCTACTCCACACTGATGGAGGAATTCTCGATCAGCGCATCGGTCGTGCAATGCCTGACCACCGGCTACCTGCTGTTGCTGTCGGTGTCGATCCCCAGCTCGCCGTTCATGGTGCGCAAGTTCGCCACGAAGACCCTGTTCATCATGGCGATCGCGATCTTCACCGCCGGCACGGTGCTGGGAGCGCTCGCCCTGTTGCCCGGCGCGGTGCTCGGCGCCGTGTCGGCCACGGTGGTCGGCGGCATGCTGAAGCGTCATTCTGTATCCGATCACTGTGGTTCAGCCGCTGCCGGCCGGGTCGCGTGCCACATGGCAGGCGGATCACCAGATCAACGACCTGCTCATCGATGAGAACTTGGACATGGTGGAGCGGCTGCGTGGCGTCGCCGACGAGCTTGGCACGAACCTGCCGGTCCTGTCGATGGCATGGATCCTGCAGCATCCTGAAATCAGCTGCGTGATCGCCGGGGCGAGCAAGCCCGGCCAGCTGGAGAACAACCTCAAGGCATCCGGCTTCCAGATCCCCGCCGACGACATGGCCGAGATCGACCGCATCACCGGCTTCCACCGCTTCGAGCGCCACGTCGGCTGACGTGATTGGGCTTCCCCGCTGTCTGGTGCCGGCTCGCGAAGCGGATCCGGGAGAGCGTGTCCGAGAATGATTTTGCGAGCCGGCTGAGCGAAATCGATGATTGATCAGAGCACGGCGTCCATGGCCTGCCTGAGGTCGGCGATGATGTCATCGGCGTTTTCGATGCCGCAGCTCAGGCGTACCAGGTCGATGCCGACGCCGGCCTCCTCAAGCTGCTCCTCGGTGAGCTGGCGGTGGGTGGTGCCTGCCGGGTAGAGCGTGCAGCTGCGCGCGTCCGCCACGTGCGTGGCGATCGAGATCATCCGGAAATGGTCGAGCAGCGAGGAAACCGTGTCGCGCCCGCCGGGCACGCCGAAGGAGATCACGCCGCACGTGCCGTTCGGCATGTACTTGGCGGCCAGCGCATGGTTGCGGTCGCCTTCCAGCCCCGGGTAGCTCACCCATGAGATGCGCGGGTCGGCTTCGAGGAACCTCGCCACGGCGAGTGCGTTGGCGCAATGGCGTTCCATGCGCACGGCCAGCGACTCCAGGTGCATGCCCATGATCCACGAGTTGATCGGCGCCGGCGTGGAACCGAAGTCGCGCATGAGCTGCGCGGTGGCCTTGATGATGTAGGCGGCCGGGCCGAAGTCGGTGGCGTAGGTGACGCCGTGGTACGAGTCGTCGGGCGTGGTCAGTCCCGGGAACTTGTCGGGGTGGGCCATCCAGTCGAAGTGGCCGGAGTCGACGATCGCGCCGCCCACGCAGGAGCCGTGGCCGTCCATGTACTTGGTGGTCGCGTGCGTGACGATGTCGACGCCGTAGTCGAACGGGCGGCAGTTGACCGGCGTGGGGAACGTGTTGTCGACGATGATCGGCACGCCGTGGTCGTGCGCGGCGGCGGTGAACTTGTCGAAGTCCAGCACGATGAGCGCCGGGTTGGAGATGGACTCGCCGAACACGGCCTTGGTGTTCGGCCGGAACGCGGCGTCCAGCTCCTCGGGCGTGCAGTCGGGGCTCACGAACGTGCATTCGATGCCCATCTTGCGCATCGTCACGTTGATGAGGTTGAACGTGCCGCCGTAGATCGCGGACGAGGCCACGATATGGTCGCCCGCGTTGCAGATGTTGAACAGGGCGAAGAAGTTCGCCGCCTGGCCGGAGCTGGTGAGCATCGCGGCCGCGCCGCCTTCGAGCTCGCAGATCTTGGCGGCGACCGTGTCGTTGGTCGGGTTCTGCAGACGGGTGTAGAAGTAGCCGGATTCGGACAGGTCGAACAGTCGGCTCATCTGCTCGCTCGACGTGTACTTGAACGTCGTGGCCTGGATGATCGGGGGAGTGCGGGACTCCCCGTTGCCCGGCTGGTATCCGCCCTGGACACAGGTGGTGTCGATGTGCGTCATAGTGCTCTCCTTCGCGCTTGAAACCGCTTGGCGTGCATGGGATGCATGCGTGATGTTGACGTGACCAGACCATTGTAGTGCGTGTCGGCGCGTGCCAGGCGGCCGGGGCGTCGCGTGTGAAGGGGAGCGCGTAGAATCGATGGCATCACGGGAGGCCGCCATGGGGAACATCGTCGATGACATCCGCGCGAACGAGGACACGTTCGCCGACCGTCCGTTCAACGAGGTCGACAGTCTGGCGCTCGCGCAGCTGTCATACGCGCGGATGCCCGTCAACGTGCCGAGACTCGATGCGGAGGCGACGGACGTCGACCTCGCCATGGTGGGCGTCAGGGACCTGCTACGCGCGGAATGCTATGACGACATGTTCGGCAAGGTGTGGTCGCCGTCGATGAATGTCGACCTGTTGCGAGCGATGTGCGAAAGCCCGCGCTGGCGGGATCTGCGCGTCGGCGGCTACGTGGACGAGTTCGACCCCGAGACCACCAAGCAGTTCTCCGCCTGCGTGTTCGACGTCGGCGACGGCTCATCGTACGTCGCGTTCCGCGGCACCGACAGCACGATCGTCGGCTGGAAGGAGGATTTCGCGATGGCGTTCCGTCGTCCGGTCGCCGCGCAGGAGTCCGCCGCGCGGTATCTGGCCGACATCGCGGGGCGCCGGGACGGCCCGCTCATGGTCGGCGGCCATTCCAAAGGCGGCAATCTGGCGGTGTATGCGGCAGCAAACGCGCCTGCCGCGGTGCAGGAGCGCCTTATCGCCGTGTGCTGCCATGACGGGCCGGGCTTCGACGCCGACTTCTTCGATACTCCCGGTTATGCGCGGGTCGCGCCGCTCGTCGACAAGTCGGTGCCGGAATCGTCGATCGTCGGCATGCTGTTCGAGATGCGCGAGCATGTGGAGGACGGCTATACGATCGTCTCCAGCGACGGCGCCAGCATCATGCAGCATTTCGCGTTGAACTGGCAGGTCGAGCGCGGCGAGTTCGTGCACGCCGGCGGCCTGTCCGCGAGCTCCCGGTATCTGGCGCGCACGATCAACGGGTGGATGGCGAAGTTCGATGACGAGCATCGCCGCCGGTTCATCGAGAACCTGTTCGCCTTCCTCGAGGCCGGCGGGTATGACACGTTCGGCGAACTCACCTCGCATTGGACGCAGTCGTTGCCGGTCATGCTCGCCGCCGTCCGCGGCATCGACGCCGAGGACCGTGACGTGATGGCAGACGTACTCAAGGGGTTCGCCGCGACAGCCGCGACGTCGGTGATCGCGACGAAGCAATGACCGCCGCCGTGACGGCGGTCGCCCGCGCGGCGGCGACGGGGAGGCGGCCAGGCGCATGCGCGGCGCCGGGTACGCCGTATTGAAGGACCCCGACAAGCTGACCGCCGGGCAGTCGGAGGCGTTCAGCAACAGGATCAAGGTCACCGTCCGCATGGCCTACGGCTTCCACCGCGTCACCAACCTCATCGCCCTGGTCATGCCCAGATGCGGCGGACTCGACATCCGACTGCCACAACCCGCAATCTAACCCACAAAACATCAGAAGCCTCAGAGAAGATCACCGGGATCCATGGGGGCGGTGGAAGGGGGCTGTTATGTCGGAACGTACCTGCAATATCGCGGGATGCCATAATCCTGCGGAAAGTAATGGTCTGTGCGCGCACCATTTCACGCGGGCGCTGGTGTACGGGCAACTGCGCGTGGCCAATCATGCGGCGTCCTTGTCGGGCGCGGTGCCGCGCGGGGAGGCCTGAGCACTCGGATCGCTGTAGCGCGGGCCATCGTGCGAGCGCGTCGCGCATCGTGATTCATGTCCGCTATGTTGACGAGCGGCTGTGGGCCGTGCCGCTTTGACGTATTCTCCCTGAGTCGGGATGTCCATATATGCGGGGAGTTGATGCGGTGGTGATTGCCGGTTTTTCGCTGATGACGATGCTGCTGATCCTGCTGGCCGGCATCGGTGCCGGATTCGTGGGATATGCGGTCGGCGCGTCTTCGCTGGTATCGTATCCGGCCCTGCTGGCGCTGGGTATTCCGCCGGTCCTCGCCAACGCGAGCAATACCGTCGGTGTGATCGGCACCGGCGTCGGCGGCGTGCTGGGCGCCCGCAAGGAGCTGCGCGGGCAGCGGCTGCGTTCCATCACCTACGTAAGCATTGGCGCGGTGGGAGGCATCGCCGGCGCTGCGCTGCTGCTCAGCCTCGACCCGAAGATCTTCGAATTCGCCGTTCCGCCGTTGATCCTGTTCAGCTCGCTGATCATAGCGGTCAATCCGCGCGGCCGCATGCAGGCGCGGCAGGCCGCGGCGGACGTCATGGCCCAGGCCAGATCCCTGACGACGCCACAAGGGCAGGGGAGCGATGGCGCACCCGCGTCGGCTCTCGCATCGACGCAACCCATGTCCAAGGACCCATGGTGGATATGGCTCGGCGTCGCGTTCGTGGCGGTATACAGCGGATATTTCGGCGCCGGTGCCGGCACGTGCGCGCTCGCGGTGCTCGACGCAGGCAAGATCGGTCCGTTCCATCAGATCAATGCGCTCAAGACGCTGATCGGCACCGGTGCGAACATCAGCGCGTCGGTCATCTTCATCGTGCGCGGCGTCGTGGACTGGCCTGCGGCCATCCTGCTGTGCATCGGCTGCTTCATCGGCGGATACATAGCGTCGCCCGTCACTCGCAGGATCCCGGCCCGGATCATGCGCATCGCGGCTGTGCTCGCCGGCATCGTACTCACCGTTGATCTGGCGCTGAAAACCTACCTGTGACGAATCGGAAGCCGTCGAATGCGACGGTATCCGGCATAATATCGCATTTCTCCGTTCAGAGAGTTTTCAGAAAAGAGCCAGACAAGATTCGACGGTCGTGACGTTCTCTCTTAGCGGCATGATGATGACCTCCGGCGACTTCACGCTCACCGGATTCTCGTCGGACACCGCCATCGCCAACGCGGCGAACGGCACGTTCACGATGTCGTCCGGCGAAGTGTTCGGCTATGGTGAGTCGGACAACGGCAAGGTCATCATCTCCAAGGCGCTCGCCGACTTCAACGACCTGAAGGTCGGCGACGAGATCACCGTCACCAACCCGTCCGACACGTCGACGACCTACACGTTCACCATCAGCGGCATCTACAAGAACAGCACGTCCAGCAACACCAGCGCGATGGGCCCGATGGGCGGCACCTCGCAGGACGCCGACACCACCGCGAACGACGATGACACCACCACCACGACCCAGCTGAGCTACACCTACGTGCTCGGCAGCGCCGACGACTACGAGACCTTCGCTTCCGACGTCCGGAAGGCCGGACTGGACGGACACCTACACCGTGTAGTCCGCCGACGTGGAGAACCACGAATCGAGCCTCGTGCCGCTCGACAACCTCGCCAAGTTCGCCCTCACGCTGCTCATCGTCGTACTGGCGGTCGGTGCGGTCGTGCTCAATCTGTTCAACATCTGCGAACGCAAATACGAGGTCGGCGTACTCACCGCCATCGGCGTGAAGAAGGTCAAGGTGGCGGCGCAGTTCGCAATCGAGCTGCTGATCGTGACGATGTGCGGTATCGCGCTTGGCGTGGCCGGCGGGGCCGTGGCGTCGGTGCCAGTGTCGAACCAGCTGCGTCTCCTCGCAGGAGACCCAGACCGCCAGCCAGGAGGAGCAGTTCGGTCGCGGCGCCGACATGGGCGGTGCTCCGGGCAGCAGCTCTGATTCGGGCGGCTCCGGTTCGACTGGTACGAGCGGCGACTCCGGCAGCGCGTCGCCATCGCGCGGGCGCTGAGCTATGGTCCGTCGATTGTCCTCGCCGACGAGCCGACCGGCAATCTCGACATGGCCACGCAGGACGACATCATGGCGCTCGCCCATGAGGAGGGCAAGTGCGTGACCAGTCCAGAAGTCGCCGCGGCCTTCGACGAGGTCTATCAGCTCGCCAAGCTGCGTCGCCGCTGACCGCACGATTGCATGCGACACGCTCGGAATGCGTAGCACAATCGCAAGGTGCGAATCGAAGAACGGCGCAATGGCAATGCATGGCCAGTGACGATTCGATGATTGTGCTACGCACTCCGGGCGTGTCGCGCGGTGGTGTGGTGCCGTGTGGTGGCACCACTACCGCGCCTTGCGGCCGACCCGCTCCAGCAGACGCCCGTTGAGCCGGATCTGCGACACCAGTATCGCCAGGAAAATCAGCGCGAATCCGGTCGCCGCAGCACCACTGACAGTCTCTCCATAGAACAGCACCGAAAACACCATGCTGAACACGGTCTCCAGGCACATGATGATCGACGCCTGCGAAGGCGGGGTCACCTTGAGCCCGACGTTCTGCATGATCTGAGCCAGCATCGTCGCGCCGAGAAACAGGTAGACCAGGCATGCGAGGACGCCCGGCGCAAGCCATGAGGCGTTCGGCGCCGGTTCGCTGAACGACGCGCCGACTATGAAGCACACGCCGGCCGTCACGAACTGCGCGAACGTCAGCGCCACCGGGTCGATGACGCGGCTCCACTTGCCCAGACACACCAGATTGAACGAAAAGATCACCGCGCACAGCAGCGTCAACAGGTCGCCGGTGCCAATCGTGAGCCCGCCCAGCCCGGACCCGAGCGACACGAAGCCGACGCCGGTCAGGCACAGGGCGGCCGCGACGATGTTGCGCGCCGCAGGGCGCTGCCGCATCAGCAGCCATGAGACGAACGGCACCAGCACGCAATACGCCGAGGTCAGGAATGCGCTGCGGCCGGGTTCGATCATCGTCAGGCCGACCGTCTGGCTGATCATCGTGCCCCAATACGTGAGCCCGGTCACCAGCCCCGGGATGATGATGGATTTGTTCAGATACGGTACGATTCGCTTGCGAAACAGGATCAGCATGATCGTCGACGCGCCGACCAGCCGCAATCCCATCAGCCATTGCGGCGTGACGACACCCATCGCGACCTTGGCTATGGGATAGCTGCCTCCCCACAGCATCGCGCAGCACAGCAGCATGACCCGCCCCGTCGTCGGGGACAGTCCTTTCTTCATCGTTGAACCTCTCTCAATGAGTCGATATGGCATTGACGCGCATTGGCACGTCATCGGCGGCCCGATAACATGGTAATAGCGAAACCGCCGCGCCGCGCCGCGTCCGGCCCGGCATCCTGGGGAGGGGGTGCTGATATGGTGGACACTCCGTCAGAAGCCGCGTAAGTGATCGGCTTCGTTGTTGAAAGGCTATTGTGCCGAAACGTCACCATGATTTCGCGGCTGGTTCCGCTGCGCGTTCCGTTATGCATACCGATACGGACACTGTTGATATAGATGATATCGATGCCGCCCTTGATGCTTCCGCAGATGACAAGGAGCAGGATGCCGCTCCGACGTTCGCCGAGCTCGGCGTGCCCAAGCCGCTGGTGCACGTGCTCGCCATGGACGGCAAGGTCACCGCGTTCCCGATTCAGGCGGACACGCTCGCCGATTCGCTGAACGGCGTCGATCTGCTCGGTCGCGGGCAGACCGGCTCCGGCAAGACGCTCGCATTCGCCATTCCGCTGGTCGCCCGCCTGAGCGAGCACAGCGTCACCGAAGTGGCCATGAAGGAATTCGAGCAGATTCGCAAGGCGTCCGACGAGAAGGCCGCGCGGGAGCAGGCGTCCCTGCCGCGTCCGCGCGGATTGGTGCTCGCGCCGACCCGTGAGCTCGTCAACCAGATCGACGAGGTGATTCAGCCGCTCGCCGAGGCGTACGGCATGAGCACCGTCACCGTGTATGGCGGCGTGAGCTACGCCCGTCAGGTCGCGGGGCTTCGCGCGGGCGCCGATATCGTCGTCGCTTGCCCGGGACGTCTTGAGGATCTGCTGCGTCAGGGCAAGCTGTCTCTGGACGCCGTGGAGATCACGATTCTCGACGAGGCCGACGAGATGGCCGACATGGGATTCCTGCCGCCCGTCACGCGTCTGCTGGAGCAGACCGATTCACGCGGTCAGCGTATGCTGTTCTCGGCGACGCTCGACCACGGAGTGGACGCGCTGGTCAAGCGGTTCCTGCCGGATGCGAAAGTGCATGCGGTCAGTTCTGTCGTCTCGCAGGTCGACACGATGACCCATCACGTGTTCGAAGTGTCGCAGGGCAACAAGCATGAGGTGATTCGTCTGCTGGCCAGCGGCACCGGCAAGCGCATCCTGTTCACGCGCACCAAGTTCCAGGCCAAGAAGATGACGAAGAAACTGATCGACGAGGGCATTCCCGCGGTCGACCTGCAGGGCAATCTCAGCCAGAAGCAGCGTGACCGCAACCTGTTGGCGTTCGAGAAGGGCCTGGTACGCGTATTGGTTGCCACCGACGTGGCCGCTCGCGGCATCGACGTCCATGATGTGACGCTGGTCGTGCAGACCGATCCGCCGGCCGACCCCAAATCGTTCCTGCATCGTTCCGGCCGCACTGCGCGCGCCGGCGAACAGGGTGACGTGGTGACGCTCGTTCTGCCGAATCAGGCCCGCAGCACTCGCCAGATGATGAAGCGTGCCGGCATCCGAGTCAAGTCGGTGGCAATCACGCCGGCGTCCGAAGATCTGACCGAGTTGGTCGGCGAGCACGCGCCGGTCGTCGAGGGCTGGTCGCTGGACAAGGCGCTTGAGGCTTTGCGTCGTTCCGAGCGCGCCGGCCGCTCCGATCGCAAGGGCGGTCGCGGTGGTGAGGCGCGCGGCGGGCGGGGACGTTCCGGCCGCAAGTCCCGCGCCCGTGGCGGCGAGCATGATTTCTCCCGTCCGTCCGCACGCCGTGACGGCCATCGTCATGACGGCGCCGAAATGGAGGGCCGCGAGAGCGCCCAATACCGGTTCGACCATCGGGACGAATCGCAGATGTCGATCATCGGCGAGGGCAAGCTGTACGGCAAGCGCAAGCACACCACCAAGCGGGACCGTTTCGACGGATACGGGCGCTCCGGCTTCGATGACGGCCGTTTTGACGACCGGCGTCAGTACCGTGACGCTGAGGGTCGCAAGGGCGGCAAGAAGCGCCGCGGCAACGACTTCGGCGACGATTTCAACACGCCGTTTGACGGTCGCGAGGCCGATCGTCGCAGCAACCGTCGCAACGGGCGTTTCCACGACACGTCGTTCGAGGGTCGCAAGGGCGGCTCGCACAACAACGACGGTGGCAACCGTCGTGACGGGCGGAACCGCAGGAGCCAGAGCGGGCCGAACCGTGCCACGCGCAAGGCCGCGGGATTCCGCAAGTCGCACGGCAAGCGTAACGCGGCGCCGTTCCGCCGCGGTCGCTGAGCAATCATTGACCGGCCGGGCGTCGGCGGCATCGACGTACCTGTCGATACTGCCGACGCCCGGCTGTCATATATGACCTGTCGTATATATGACCTGTCTTAGCCGTGCCATGACGGGTGATCAAGGTTGGATGCTCGCCCCTGACTAGCTGCGTTCGGGGGGGGGGTTACAATGGGGGCGTCGATGTGAGCAGTCGGGGAGGTGCGCGATGGCAAAGCATATGCGCCCGCCGCGGCGCAGGACGGGACGTATCCTGCGCGGCATCGTGCCGCATGCCGGCGGTCGTGTCGGCCCTCGTCGGCGGTCGAACCCGCCTGGCGGCCGAATAATATCCACCCGTGAGCTGACGTATGTGCGCCGCCGTCTGACGGTGCTGATCGCGATGTTCTCCGTGGTGACGATGGTGGTGTTATTGTCCGTGCGCGGGTGCTCGAACGATGTCGATGGCTCGTCCGGCAGCGTTTCATCAGCCGGTGCGGCCCGGTCCGGTGCCACGGTCGACCCCACCGACGGCAGTGTCGCCGATGACGGCTCCTCCGACGAAAGTTTCTCCGACAAGTCGGGGTCCGGCAGGGTTCGTTCCCAATCGGCGTCTCGGAGCATGTTCAAGGCGGCCGTGCCGGCTCCGGCCCAGCCCGAACGCGACCTGACTGCCCAGGCATCCGCCGCGCTGGCCGGTGTGTTTTCCGGCGCGAGATATTCCGTCTCCGTGGTCGATCTGAGCAATGCCGGCACACTCGTCGACATCGACTCCTCCCAGGTGTTCGCATCGGCAAGCACGTACAAGCTGTTCGTGGCGCATTCGATGGTGACGGCCGTGGAATTAGGCGAGATGACATGGGATTCGCCGCTCAACGGCATGACGCTGCAGCAGTGCCTGACCACGATGATCGTTGATTCCGACAACGAATGTCCCAAGGCATGGCTGATGCGCGATAACGGCGCCGGCTACGACAAAGTAACGCAGCAGGCGAACGCGCTCGGCGCGAAGAACACGACATTGCATTATCTGGACGTGCGCACGACATCGGCCGATCTGGCGCTGATCCTGACCAAACTGTATCGGGGCGAGATCTGGAACGACGACGACCGGGACATGGTGATCGGCCTGATGAAACGGCAGCAGTACCGCAGCGGCATACCGGCCGGCATCGGCGGCAACGGAACCGTTGCCGACAAGGTCGGATTCCGCGACTCGTACCTGCATGATGCGGGCATCGTATATTCCGGCAAGGGCGACTATGCGTTCGTCATCATGACTTCCGGCTCGTCGTGGACGGCGATAGCCAACGCCAGCGCTGCGCTGTATCAGCTGCTGTGAACGGTTGCCGCCGGAGATGGTGACGGCCGCCGGCAGATGCGGCGGCCGTATGAATGAATCGGTTTTTTCAGCGGTTCTCGACGCTGATGCGCTGCGTGAGCGCGTGCGATTCGCCGGGAGCAAGCTCGATGGCATACTCGCGGCAGGCGGCTGCCTCGATGGCTACGAAATCGCGCCATTCGCCGGGCTGCATGTCGCCGATTTCGGTGTCGGCCGCGGTTCCCGGGTTCCATGTGACGGTCTGCTTCGTGCCATGGGCCTCGATGACGATGACGCGATCCCATGCCGGGTCATCCAGACGCAACGTGTCGGTGGAGTAGTAGATGCGGTCGACCGTGGTGCCGTCGAAGGTCACCGGCTCATCGGGCTGCACGCGGGGAGGGTACCCGGCGACCGTGGCGTCGAGATAGTCGGAGCCCTCCAATCCGTGTAGGCTCACCTGGGTCAGGTCGCCGACATGGAAGTGCGTGTGTAGCGCGGTCTCATAGCGCAGCGGCTCGGTACCGTCGTTGGTGACGGTCAGCGTCATGGTCAGCTCCTTGCCGACTTCGATGTCGTAGACCGCATGGAACCGCGGGGAGGCCCCGGAATGCAGCTGGGCGAGCAGTTCGGGCGTCGCGTCGGCGTCGGACAGCGTGTATCGGATGCGTCGGTCGTCGGTCGCGTCCTCGTCCGCATGCCAGACAGTGGTGCGGGCGAACCCGTGCTTCGGCTTCTTACCGGCGATTTCGCCATGCTCGAAACCGAGTGCGAACCATGGCAGTACCACGGGCACGCCTCCGCGGATCGGTTTGCCCAGATAGACGGCCTTGGGCTGCCATACGGCGGGATGGCCGCCCGCGGGCGTCCAGGAGAGCACGTGAGCGCCGAAATCGCTGATCTGCGCGGCACCGTCTTCATTGGCGACGTTGCGAATAGTAAACGTAGTAATCATAGATCACAGTATATGCCGATGCCGGCCTTTGAAAATACTTACCTTGGTCATAGCTGTTTTTTATATAAAATGTTTGAACACCTTTGAACACTTTATGATGAAATACCAAGATTCTGAAAAGCAAGCCTGTTATTCTTCCTCTTATTGACATTGTGAAACAGACAAATCGGGATTTGTGGAGGTAAAGAGAATGATTACAAAGCATGTTGTTGTGCTACCTTATGATAAACACTGGGCGCGGGATTTTTGTGAAATCAAGAGTGAAATTCAGGAAGCTCTTGATCAACTGGCTCTTGCGATAGAACATGTTGGCAGCACTTCAGTGCATGGTTTATCAGCGAAACCGATTATTGATATTGATGTCGTCATTAAAGATTACTCCATGCTTGACGCTGTAATCTCTGCCTTAGAAAGAATCGACTATCACCATGAAGGAAACCTTGGTATTGCCGGACGGGAAGCATTTGAATATGAAGGCAAAACCCATTTGCGGAAGCATCATCTATATGTATGCCCGCGAGATTCTGAGGAACTGAAAAGGCATATTGCTTTCCGTGAATATTTGCGTTCTCATCCGGAAGCTGTGCGTGAATACAGTAGAATTAAAGAAGAAGGCGCTGCGCTCTATCCATTTGATATTGAGAAGTATATCGAACATAAGTCACCGTTTGTCGAAAAAATCTACTCAGAAATAGGGATATGACAAATTTCAGTTTGTATGCAACAAACGTTTGAACACTTTTTGAACACCGCAACCGTGATGAAGTCTTCAAAGCCCCTTTCTATCAATATTTGAGATTAAGTAAAACGGTTCGATTCCGATCTGCGGCATTGATGAAAAGTGAGAGAAACGTTGAATTTACAGCGTTTCTCTTATTTTTTTATATAAAAAACGGCTGTTCTTTACTCAATGCTCTGTCAACGGCGAAGTTGGCGCGGATTCACTGCATGCTGGACATCGGAGACTGATATGAAAAAAATAATCGACGGATCAATCAGCCGACCGGTCTGGCCGCTGATGAATACCGTTGCTGAACTGTGATTGAAAGATATATCCGTATGCCTCAGGCATATGACATGAGTTACGTGAGGAGCTGTTACTGATGAAGCAGTCAAACGTCATCAAGGGCACGCTCGCCGTCGTGGCGCTCGTTGCGGCGCTGGTGGTGGGTGTTGCCGTGCATATGCATTCCGTCGGCTCTCCGACCGCTGGCCACTCGACGCAGAATACGGCGAAGACCGCGACGGAGACCACGGCGAAGACCGCCGAGTCCATCACCGCCGACTATCCCGGTTACTCTTCCGTCGAAGAGGGCGTCAAGGCCGCCGGTCTGGTGGTCACCGGTGTCCCGCTCGACTCGCGCGAGCGCATCCTGTATCCCGAGATCGATTTCACGTCCGGAACGCCTGAAACGAACCCGCAATACGGGCTGACGGAGGACGACATCGACATGGACGCGCTGGGCGTGCCGGAGACCGTCACCCGGGTGCGTGTCACCAAAGTCATCAAGGGCGACGCGAAAGTCGGCGACATCATTGAGGTCGCGCAGGTGGGCGGCGTCGACAAGAGCGGCATCGTTCGACGCGAGACGTCAACCACGCTGCTGAACGAGGCGAAGGCGAGTGGCACCGCCGAGTTCCTGCTGCTACTCAACGAATATGACGTCGTCTACAATGCCATCAACCCAATCTCCGGAGTGCTTGACGTCGATACCGATGGGCACGTCACCGCGTTGAAGTCGTCTGGCGAGTCCGGCGGCATCGGCGAATCCCTGAAGGAGTACACGAACGCCGTCTCATGACGGCTGGTCCGGGATCATCCTGAAAACCGCGGCCCCGCTGGCCGCGTTCCGATTCACATGCGGAATGCGACTGGCGCGGCCGCGCTGTCCATATATATCCGCCAAATGCTCGCTTTCAGAGTGACCGGTCACATAGTGTGAATATTCGTAGCTTTTGAGGCCACTGGTTATTGTGTTTGGAGGCCGGGGTTAT
>OAVW01000204.1_pt1 | contig 20511 bp, 16 predicted proteins | sample 1495321 | NCBI WGS metagenome assembly OAVW01 (sample SAMEA2580108, study PRJEB22360) | human gut metagenome | biome: human gut; feature: human-associated habitat; material: faeces | place: Denmark | collected 2008/2010 | reverse complement strand
CTGCCTGCGCCTGCTCGTCGAGGTATTCGGCGTCGGGGCCAGCTACGGAGGCGGTGCGCGCCAGGGAGCGGGCGACGTCCCCGCCGAGGTGCTCCTCCAGGTAGGGCAGCACGCTGTGGCGGATGCGGGCACGCATGAGGGTTTCGTCGGTGTTGGTCGGGTCGATCCAGGGGGTGAGGGTTTCGGCGTCGCAGATGTCGAGCATGTCGGTGCGGCGCAGGCCGAGGAAGGGGCGCAGGTAGGTGACCCCCTCTTCGACGCGTACGGGCGGCATACCCGCCAGGGAGCGCGTGCCGGAGCCGCGGCTTAGGCCGAGCAGCACGGTTTCTGCCTGGTCGTCGAGGGTGTGGCCGAGCAGTACGGCGCGGGCGCCGGTCGCCTCGACGGCTTTGGTGAAGGCGGCGTAGCGGGCGGTGCGCGCCGCCATTTCGGGGCCCATGTTCCCGACAGGAACCTGCACTTTTTCGGTAATGACGGGGTGAAGCCCCAGGTCGGTGAGGGTCTGCGCGGTCTGCGCGGCAACCGCGGCGGAGTCTTCTTGCAGGCCGTGGTCGACGATAATGGCGCCTACGCGCACGTCGCCGCGGCGAGCGAAGTGCGCGGCAATAGCTGCCAGGGCGAGGGAGTCGGGGCCGCCGCTGCAGGCGACCAAGAGCAGGGGCAGGTCGGCGGCGTCCGCGGTGGAGGCGGTGCGGGAGCGTCCGGTGGCTTTGATGCTTCCGGCGCCGAGGAGCTTTTCAAGGGCGGCGGCGAGGTGGCGGCGAGCAGTGCCGACGGCGGGGTGCAGGCGTCCTGCGCGTCCATTCTGCATGGTGGTTCCTTTATAGAAATTGCGAAGTATCTATGTACATAGATACTTCACGAGGAGAATTTAGAAATAACGAAGGCTCAAGAAGTCAGGAGCCTTAGGAGCGCGTATGAAGGTACTCTTCAAACTCGTCCTGGCGGCGTTCCAACTCTTTCTGCATGGCCTTAAACGGTGAGGCATTCGAGTTGAAAACATATCCCGGGGCGGCTCGGTCTGTGGGCCAGCGAACTGCTCGAGCCGCTTTGAGAGCACGAGTTAGAGCGTCTTTCTGCACCTTAGGCGGAAGACCGATAGTCTCTGCGAGAGCAAGCCAATCGTCAACAGTAATCTTCCAATCTTCGGGCGGCGAACCGTCACCGGGATTCGAATTATCTTTTCCGTTGACGCTAAGCGCCATGGATAGAGATTTAATGTGCACGAGCGAACAGGGGATGTCGTAGATAGGAGCTACTTCCCATCCACGGCGTCCCTTGAGGAGCGAGATATTTTTTGCGTGCAGGTCCCCATTGCCGGTCAGCCAAGCGTAGAGAAAATGCATGTAAAGATTCCTGCGGGCAATAGCAGGGGAAGCAGCAAGCTTCACCATTGCTTGAATGACACTTTCTGTTGTCACAGCAGGATTATCTTCCGTGTATTTCTCACCCGAAGGAACACCCAAAATCTGTGCGCCATCCTCCATAGCGATGCGTCCCCCAGAGGGTGTTCGGTCAAAACGGGAGACCATCAAACCTGATACGCCGTCTCGATCATAGACAAGCTCATGCTGAGCTACAGGAATCCCCATGAGTGCGGCCGCCGTGAGGTGGGCAGCTTCGTTTTCCACGAGCCCGGGCATGCGTTGCGGGCTGATTTTCAGAAGCGCATCGTAGCCAGCGCCCGTCCAATGCACGGGCAGGGTTTTCATGACGGCACTCAGCTTTTCTTGAACGCCAGGCAGTCCTCGGCGGTCAACCGTGCCCATAAGTTCCGCAAAGGAAACAACCTCAGGGTTGTTCACCAATGCGGCAGGAGCGGTGTACAGTTCCCGCCCGTGCTCAATAATTTGCACATCGCCTGGAACGTCAGAACCAATCACCAGCAATAAGCCCAGGGTGTTATTTTTGCTGATTTTTTTCTCGGAACTAACGACGTCGAGCCTATAGCCTTCGGGCAAAAGATTCTGAAAGAAAGGAGGAATTGATTCTGCGGTATATTCCGCGTTTAAAGGCAGGCTCGTGGCAATTGCCGGGCCTTCATAATCTGCGCGGTAGGTGAAATGAATCAGCCCGTTGGCGTCTCGCCTCAAATATGCGGCGAGAACACCATCTTTATAGACATCTGCCATAAGTTCATCTGTCATGGCTTTTCTCCAGGTTCTGTTTTCTATCGCAGTGTGCGGGAGGGGTTAGGTGAGGGGGTTGGTGATGGCCAGCTCGATGCCGAGCTCTTGGGCGACCTTGAGGACCGCACCAATTGACGGGCCGGGTAGCCCACGCTCAATATCGCGGATTGTTTTATCGCTGAGCCCGACCATCCACGCCAACTCCATTTGGGTGATTTTTTCGTACTTGCGGACGGCGCGAACCTGCGCACCAAATTCTTGTGCGAACCCCGTTGCGTCGAATGCCATGGATGTCCCCTCCTCACCGCTACAGAACCTCAGATTATACGAACTATTCTTCGTAATATGCCCATATTAGCACTCCCAGGGGTGCTCCGAGGCTGTTTTCCGAAGAATAGTTCGGTTAAACACACCCTTCCGGTACCCCTAATCACAGCCAAGGAACGCAAAAAAAGGGGGCGTGCCCACCGCCTCCAGCACGCACGAAAAATCGCACGAACCAGACGCAGGGAACACGCCCCCACCAAGCCCTCCGCTCACCTGCCGCTAGGACAGCGACTGCAGACGAGCCACAATGGGCGCCAACTCCTCGTGGTAATCAAGAACCATGAGAGGGGTGAAAATAGTGGAGTACGAAACGTAATAGAAATCCGGTGTTTCGTTGAAATCCCACGGCCTGTATCCGTTAGTGGAGAAGCTAGTGTCATACGCCCTGCTATCTTCCCCCTTCGCCAGCGCATGCTGGTACACCCAGCTCATTGCTCGATGCAACTCGCTCCCCTCCTTAATGGGAGCAGCACCCTTCTCCACACGCACAGCATTCGCCTTATCCAGGGGCTCCAGGGTCACCTTGGGGCTACCCGCAGCACGATAAAGGAAGGTAAAGTAGGCGCCGCGGCTCGCCGGAGTGTCGTAGTGGAAGGAACCATCAGACCAACCGGTGGTCAAACCCACACGGGTCGCCCAAATAGCAACCTTATAGCGCGCATCGTCCGGGGTCAGGTCGGTGTACGGGGACTTCTCCGGCAGGTTCTTCACCTCGGGTGAACCTGCCAGATGGTACAGGTGCTCCAGCAAGCGGCCACGCGAGATAGTCATGACCCCGTTCGGCAACTTATCTTCATCGGTTGTAGCCAGCCCAACAACCTGCTTCTTCGTAATCAGGCCGGTACACTCCGCCCAGTGCAAACTGGTTATAACGTACTTGCCGTAATAGAAGTGCATGTCAAAACAATTAACATCAAATTCCAGCTCTTCAATAGGCTGTACAGATTTCGGCTGAATGTATGCCGCCTGGGCTACGCCCTGACCCATGCACCCCATAGCCAGTGCCAACAGTGCCGCCGCGCCGCGGGTCGGAAGGTTTTTCTTCATTTTCTATCCTCGGTGAAAGGTGTGAGAGTAGAAGAAGAGTGAATCCCTTTGAAGATACTCGGGATTCACTCTCCGCGCAATTATTTTAGAATGATTAAACTTTTACGTCATTTTGACTATTCCGATTAATCTCATTATCTTGCGAGGTCCTATAGACCACAAAATTAATATCAATATAGAAATTGCCCCAGGGGACACTGCGATCTCTCCTAAAGAAAAGGTGCCGACCGTCATTCGAAGTCAATTTATTACCATCACGGGCATTACGCGATGAACCGGCCACAATACTAATATCATCCAGCTTATTCTCCAGATAAAACCCGTAACGCGAGGAACGCTGGCCAACTTTCGGATTAGCCGAACGCGGCGATACTAGGCGTGCTCCAGAAGCATTTCGTCCAATATACCAATTAGCTGCTTCATCAGTGCGTGCAGTTCCCTTAAGAATAAGTGAATTCTCGAGACTCGAGGACTCACCTAGACAATTCATAAACTGATTATCCTTGAAACCTACGACCCACCCGTGCCCGCCATTCTCCTGAGCGGTACATCCGATGAACATATTCCGTTCGCCAAAAATCGCCCACCCGGCACCAGACTTTCTGCGGTACTGATCTCTATCGTGATAAAGGTCGGAATTTGGCTTATTGCGAATAGCAAACCAGGCAGTACATGCCACAAATTTACATTGAGCTCCGTACACCTCAATTGCCCCATGATATCCGCCACCAAGATTGGCATCGGAGACCTCAACCATCACAAACTTATTATCCGCAGCTCCAGAGTTCAAACTCTCTGTTCTACGCTGAACATGACCCACCGGCTTTCCCACCAAGAGCCCTTGTCTGCGAGTTTTACGAATGCGGACCTTATCAACCTTCATAGCACGATCATGTTCACCCAGGATGGCAATTCCGATTGCCGTATCCCAGATTTCAATATTTGAAATAATAGGGGCAGCTTCAGGTTCATTAAAAATATCATATCTTGTATGAACAATAATGCCCGCAATATTATCCGGTATATAATTATCAGCAACATGCTTACCCTGAGCAATTTGATACTCAAAAAATCCTTTACGAATATTAGGATTCAAAAGATTAAGATTGGCGGCACGAATAAACATATCCCGTACCCCAAAACGCATTGGTATATTTGTTCCCATATCACCCACAAAGGTATTGTATGACCCCATATGAAATATCCCCTGACACTCCATATCGTCACCATCAACATCTCTTAAAATCTTCGGGTTTTTATTAAACCCAATAATTTGTGTTGAGAATCCATGACCATACACCTCTACCCTATCCCTGAGATTAATAAAATCATTACTCACAAGATAGATTCCCGAAGGAATCTCGACAGAACCACCACCGGGAACAGCGGCCACCGAGTTAATGGCATTTTGAATTGCTGGTGCGGAATCCTTCGTACCGGTTGGGTCTGCACCAAAATCCAAAACATTCACATGCTTTGATTTACTATAATCAACCATATTGCAATCCTTTCTTAAGCCATGTAGTTCAAACGCATTCAAATAGTTTGAATGCCAACCCACCAATTTTCCTGAATATCTATACATAAAGATGATTTGATGTTTAATTCTATTAAATCTGTACCAACCCCCTATCAATCATCTCTTTTTGCAGAGCAAGATTTCCCGAATCCACACCCCTGCGATTACCCCCATAATTGTTTTATGGGGCAGCTATTGTGGTACATGTCAACACGCCTCCCGGCGTCCTAACACTAATCCGATAGGAAGCCGACACAGTAGATCCGCCGTATTCGCTACGACCCGGGAAATACACGCCAAAGCACCCTCGTTGAAACAACTCTTCCGGCTGAGAAATATCTTTATCAACCTCAAGACCCCATTCCCAGCGCTGAGCTTGAATAAACGCACCGGCATCTTCTCCAAGGGATGCGTTTCCCTTCATCTCCTCTTGGTAGACACCACAAAAATACTCAGCGCTCTCCATTGAGGCACCACGCGCACGAACCACCTTCAGACCCGAGTCCTCACGCACTGTCAGTGATGGTGCAGCCGGGTACCCCTCAGGAGAATGGCTTGTCAATCCCATAGAACCCGGCTGCCAACGGCTCATCTGCACCATATATTCTTGCGATCCACTCAGCTGTTCAAGCTCAACCACAATCTGCTGACCCGAAGGAATTTTAGACAGCCACTGCCCTGTATCACGGCGAATATGGGGGCGAATTACCTCATACAAGAATCGCTCTCCTTGATCCCCCATCAGGTCTACCGACGGAAGCGCATGCACCCCTGCAAAAGGGCCCGAAAAGGGAAGAAGCTGAAACCACAGAATGACATTATCTGCACCATTAGTCGGCAACCACGCTTCACGAAGCGGGGCAACAGTGCATCCATCTATTTGCTGGGGAGACCCCACAGAGCCCTGAATACCCCATGCCGTGCTCTGAGGTGCTGCGAAGAAACTTACCAGGGCAAATGATGAAAGCCGGCACACATGCCGGCGTGACAGTTCAGACATGATAGTCCTTAAATTGAGTTGAGTGATGAAAATAGTGTGTGGCGTTTACACTTCGTTGACGCTCTTACACCACACTCCTTCAACCCTACTCTGAAAATTCACCGTTTCGAGTATTCACAAGCAAATATTTCATTCTCGTGAAAAAATATATATAAATGTAAACCTGAAGTTTATTAAAATCTCACTTTAAACTTGAATATTTATGCAACTAGAACTTTAGAAATATCTTTAAAAATCTGAACTTTCAGAAATATTACAAGCCCCACCGCGCAAAGTACTTGTTGAAATCGACCTCTACAAAGCCCTGGGCAACAACTCCGAGCACAACAAAAGGGGGCGTACCCACCGCCTCCAGCACGCACGAAAACCCGCACGAACCAGACACGGGGAACACGCCCCCTACAAAACCGGGTGCACCTAACGGTGCAGCAGCTTAGTGACCCTCAGCTACGAAACGGTCGATAGCCTCCTGGACCATCTTCTCAGCAGCAGCCAGGTCTTCCCAGCCCTCGCCCTTAACCCACTTGCCGGGCTCCAGGTCCTTGTAACGCTCGAAGAAGTGCTGAATCTCAGCCTTCAGCTGCTCGGGAACATCAGCCAGGGACTTGATGTGGTCGTAACGCTTGTCGGTGGGAACGCACAGAACCTTAGCGTCGCCGCCAGCCTCATCGGTCATGTTGAACACTGCGACCGGGCGGGACTCAACCAGCACGCCGGGAACAACGTCAACGTCCAGGATCAGCATTGCGTCCAGCGGGTCGCCGTCCTCACCGAGGGTGTTCTCGAAGTAGCCGTAAGCGGTGGGGTACTGCATGGAGGTGAACAGCACACGGTCCAGGCGCAGGCGGCCGGTCTCGTGGTCCACTTCGTACTTCACGCGGGAGCCGCGGGGAATTTCAATAGTGACGTCGAGTTCCATCGGAACCTTCTTTCTCGTGAGTTAGAGTCACTTTCGCGGCGACTTCGGCGCGCAAGGTGCGAAAGTTAGGTGTTGAACTCACCCATTGTAACCCGTTCACGCACACCGAAACCGCGTATTCGGCGCCAAAACCAGCGTAATTTACCACGCTCACACCACTGTTAACGTTCCGCCTAGTCCCGCGCCCGCCAGCGCACCCCGCTGCCGCACCCCGCCGCCGTGCCGGGCGCCCCAGATAGGGTTTGTGAAGGGCAGCAGGAGCGTTGCATGAGCATCCCAACACCGGCGCGTAAATTCGCTAGGCACCCCATCCGCCCGCTATGCTCAAAAGATGCCTTCCAACAAGCACAACACCCAGACCACCACCCTCACCCGACGCGCCGCCCTCACCCTCGGCGGCATGTTCCTCCTCACCGCCTGCGGATCCGCCGCAACCGAACAGAAACGCCCCGAAGGTTCCACAAGCCCCACCGGCAGCGCAACCGGCAGCCCCACCGGCACCGTCGAGGCGACCGCCTCCGCAACCCCCAGCGCCACCCCGACCCTCGCACCCGCACTGCCCGAAGCGGAGCAGAAGCAACTACGTGCCGCCCTCACCGCGCTCTTCGCGGACGGCACCTACCCGCAGTACAGTCTGCTCGTCACCGGCATGGACGGCAACCTGCCCAGCATCAAGGCAACCACCGCACCCGCCGACCTGTACGCCACCAACGCCGACACCGCGCGCGTGCCCGCCTCCACTTTTAAGGTGCTGACCCTGTTCGCGCTCAACCACTACGCGAACCTGCAGGCACGCCTGCGCACCCGCGTCACCCGCGACGCCGCCGGACTGTACCTCATGGCAGGCGGCGACACCCTGCTCGGTGCGGGCGCCTCCAACCCGAAGCAGATCGTCGGACACGCAGGCCTGACCACCCTCGCCGAGCTGACCGTGAAGGCGCTTCTTCAGGGCGAGAAGCCAACCGCGGCGCTGCCCGTCTACCTTGACGGCACCTTTTTCACCGGCCCCGGCGTGAACCCCGGCTGGGATGCCGCCGACGTGGCGTCCGGCCAGATCACGCCCATTCACCCGATTGCGCTCGAATCGCACACGGTGCCGGGCAAGTCCACCGCAAGCAACCCGGTACGCCCGGACGATGCGGCGGTTGCCGCCCAGCAGGCGTTCGTGGATGCGCTCAACACCGCCGGCAAGGAATCCGGCATGAGCTTCGCCCTCGCGGAGCGCCGCACTGCCCCCGCGGAGGCAGTGGAAATCGCCGCGGTCGAATCGGCAACCCTGCTGGAGCAGACACAACACATGATGCTCGAATCCGACAACGCCCTCGCTGAGGTGCTCGGCCGTTGCGCCGCCATTGCCGCAGGTAAGGAAGGTAGCGGCGAAGCGGCACAGCAGACCGTACGCCAGGCGCTCGTGGATGCCGGCGTAAACATTGAAAACCTGGTGCAGGCGGACGTGTGCGGCATGTCCTTGACGGACCGCGTGACCGCCCGAACCCTCGTGCAGGTTGTGGCTCTGCTGAATGCTGATGAGCATGCGGAGCAGCTGATGAGCACGTTCCCGGTCGCGGGCGTGAGCGGCACCCTGACCGATCGTTTTGGTGCGGCGAACGCCGTGCACGCGCGCACCTTTGTGCGGGCGAAGACCGGCACCCTCTACACGGTGTCCTCGCTGTGCGGTGTAGCAACCCGACCCGACGGCACCCGCCTGATTTTCGCGATTATTCTGAACGACCTGGGCGGTGCGGATGCGCTGCCCGCCGCGAAGGAACGCGTGGACGCTGCCGCGGCGGCGATTGCGAACCGTTCGACCGCGCCGAGTGCTTCTGTTGCTCCCTCTGCGGTAGCGGCGAGTGCTTCGGCGGCAGTTTCTACCGCGGCTGCGGCGGGTGCAGCCTCCTAGCGTGTATGCCCGGATAGCCCCGAAAGCCCCCTGAATCACCCCGTGCAGGTTGATTTTCTGTAGTGTTTCACGTGAAACCTGAAAATCAACCTCTCGGGGCGAGGGGTGGCGTAGGGTACTCACACCTCTCTCCACCGGGGCTCGCGCCCGCTCACCCGGCAGGGTTTCACGCCCGCCCTATTTCTCTCTCCTCCAGCAGAAAAGTCACCATGGACCTTACCTTCACCCTCGCTGATCTGACCGCCACCTCCGCCTGCGAGCTGCGGCTCTACACCGAGCTTCGGGAGCGTGCACAGAAGCAGTCTGCACGCCCGACCCCCGAGAAGTCCGAGCGCGCCCGCGAAGCGTACCGCGAGTGCCTGCGAGTGCTGACCGAAGGTGGCATGGTCGGCTGTGGAGTAGTCAGCGGTGAGCATGCGGGTGGTACAGCGCGCCCGGTACCCCTGGTGGCAACCTCCGCGGCGGGGCTGACCTACACGGTGGAGCTCGACCGTCTGGACTGCCCGGCTGCGGACAGCACCGCCGAGAGCAATACCACCCAGATCGTCTGCACCCCGCACCTGGGCGAGGCGGCGCATCGGGCGCTGTTGCGCGGTGCCCTGGCGGCGCACCTGCTGACCGCCGGTGCAACCGAGAGCGCCGAGAATGCCGCGCGCCTCGACCTTCATCTGGAGCACGGCGCGAATGAGTACAGCGCGGAGTCCGATTCGGAGCCCACTGAGCACCACTCCCCCGTTCCTCAACCTCACCGGGTTGATTCGGCGCGTATTCTGCCGCTGATTCGCCTGCAGGAGCAGCGCCTCCTGCTGCTCACCGAGGCGCTGAACGAGGGTGCAGAACCGGCGGAACTTGCCGAGCGCATCTCCTATTTTCTGACCTGCGACGAGTGCCCGGCGTGCCTGAACGCGGCGGCATCTCTTGCCCTCGCGACCGACACCCCGGAGCTCGTCACCGAAGACACTGCCGAAGATACCGCCGAGAATCCCGAAACTGAGGAGCACCCGGTCATGTACCGGGTGCCCGCCGCCGTCGAGAACGACAGCGAACAGTACCGCCTGCAGTGCCTGCTAGATGCCCAGCTCGCTTCCCTAGAGGAGCACGCGGCAGAGCGCGGCTGGGGTGCCGGCGAGCTTGAGGCGGCGATGCTACTATCCATGACGAATTATCACCGCCGCGAGCGTGCCCCGTTCTGGCGTGAGCACATTCGCCGACTGGAGGACGGCCCGACGGCGTGGGTAGCGAGCCGCGATTACGCGTACCTTGATCGAGTGCAGGTGCTTTCGGCGGAGCATGCGCATGCTCTTCTGAACACCCCCGCAGACCTGGAGGCGCTAGCCGCCGCCATGAAGGAGCCCACCGAGGTTGAAGACGCCCCCGGCTGGTATCGTGTGCGCGGCGCGCAGGTGCGCCTGTTGCGTGCGCGAATTGAGGCTGACCCGAGCCTGGTGATTGCGCCCTCTGACCGTGCGGTTTTTTGTGCGTATGAGGCGGGGTTGAGCCCGCAGATTGCGCTGGACCGTATGGAGTCGCAGCTGAATTATTTCCGTGCGTCGAATCCGGGTGAGCGTGTGCCCGCTGAGTTGGCGGCGACGGGTTTCTTTGGCATGCGTGTGCTGGCGGTAGCGCAGGGTGGTTTCCGTGCCGGTTCCGAGGATTCTGCGAACCCCGAAGAGGCTGCCGCAGAGTCCGGCAAGTCGACCGGCGAGTCGGCTGGCGAGTTCTTGGAGGTGCTTCTGCAGGAGCGCATCCGCGTGAAGGATGAGCCGCACCGTGCCCTGCCTTCGGGTATTGGTCCTGGCGATCCGGTGTCTACGGCGACGATTGAGGCGGCTCTGCAGTCTGATGTGCACGGGTTGCTCTTCGGCGGCGCGCTCATGCCCAACGACTCCGTGCTTAATGACCCCGTATCCGATGAAGATTCCGAGCCCTCCGAGGCTCCCTCCTCGTCCCGCGCCCTGCCGAGCGTGCTCGATGCAGCAGCTTCGCTGACGGGGGTGGAGAGTGCCTCCACGGATTTGCTGTTCCGCCGCGCACCGCGCCTCAAGAAGGGCGCTTTGAATGCCAAAAATGCAGAAAATCTACCCCGTGAGGTTGATTTTTCCGGCTCTAACCTGCCCACAGTGGATGCCGTGCATGCGGCGGTTCGCGCTCTCGACCATTCCTATGTAGCGGTTCAGGGCCCTCCGGGTGCGGGTAAGACCTTCCTCGCCTCGCACGTGATTGCGCGTCTGGTGGCTGAGGGTGCGAAGGTGGGCGTGGTGGCTCAGTCGCACGCGGTGATTGAGAACCTCATGGTGGCGTGCTGTGCCCGTGATGGTTTTGATGTTTCGCGTGCGGTGCGTCTGCGCGGTAAGTCGGTGACTCCGGACGCCCCGTGGTCTGAGGTGTCTGATTCTGAGCTGGTGGAGCTGATTTCTGGTGCGGGCGGCCTGCTGTTTGGCGGTACGGTGTGGGATTACGTGAGTGAGCGTCGTGTGCCTGCCGGGTCGCTGGATGTTCTGGTGGTTGATGAGGCGGGCCAGTTCTCGCTGACGAATACGGTGGCGGCGGCTCGTGCGGCTCGTTCGGTGCTGCTGTTGGGCGATCCGCAGCAGTTGCCGCAGGTGTCGACGGGTGTGCACCCGTACCCGGTGGATGTTTCGGCGTTGGGCTGGTTGTCTGATGGAGCGGCGGCACTGGATCCTCGTTTTGGCTATTTCTTGGGTGAGTCGTGGCGTATGGATTCGGCGTTGTGCGAGCGGGTTTCGTGGCTGTCGTATGATGGCGCGTTGGCGAGCGCGGCGGCGACGGCTGGTCGCGCCCTGCGGGGTGTTGAGCCGGGTGTGGTGTCGTATCCGGTGGAGCATGCGGGCTGTTCGGTGCGTTCTGTGCAGGAGGCGCAGGCGGTGGTGGATTGCGTGCGCGAGTTGTTGGGTCGTGAGTGGGTTCCGGCGGCTGGTGCTGAGCCGCGCCCGTTGGCGGCGGAGGATTGCATTGTGGTGGCGGCGTATAACGCGCAGGTTGATTGTGTGCGTGAGGCGCTGATTGCTGCTGGTTTGGCGGATTCTTCGGGTGCTGGCGTGCGTGTGGGCACGGTGGATAAGTTCCAGGGTCAGGAGGCTGCGGTGGTGTTGGTGTCGTTGGCGTCGTCGCGGGTTGATTCTGGGCGCGGTGCCGGGTTTGTGCTGTCGCCGAATCGTTTGAATGTGGCGGTGTCGCGCGGTCAGTGGCAGGCGGTGTTGGTGCATTCGCCGTGGGTGGCGCGTTCGGTGCCGCAGGATGTTGAGGAGGTGCTGGCTCTGTCGGGCTTCGCGGGCCTGGTGGAGTAGCACCCCTAGTGCGGCCCTTATTCTGCGCTCTTCTACACTCCCCCACCCGCTGCGTTGCGGGGCTGACTGTAACAGGGTCTGGCGGTGTGGATTGGCGGAGCCTGGTTGCGGGCGTCTTTGGTGTGCCCGGAATCGGGTCAGCCGGGTTTAGTCAGGGCTCAGCCGGGCGGAAGCACCAAGAATGAATTATAGTCAAACTAACCCTAATGTCAATACTCAAAATGAGGAAAGTTTTTCAACTAGCGTTCATGTATATGATTCACATCTCTTGTAGAATCTAAAGTATCGCGCGACACACTTCTTGTGCGGGGGCTCCCGATGAGCCGCCCCGTGCATCCTCAACCACCCCGTGATGGCCGGCGGGTCCGTCATGGCCGGCGGACACAGGCGAAAACAAGCGAAAACAGACAGGCGCAGCCGACTGTCGGGGTATTCACTCATACAATTGCGCGCTACGAATTGCGCACAATAAACTACGCACGACGGATTGCACGCCGCGCGACACCATAAACCCCATCGTGGAGGTCCCCCATGAGTGTCAACACCGAGCTACTCAAGAATAGAGATTTTCGAAATACTCTCTTTGCCATTGGAGCCAACCAGCTCTCAGACTCGATGAGCTATATCACCACACCCATCATTATTTTGGCGCTGACCGGCTCCCCCGAGGCCGCGAGCATCACCCTCTTTGTCGCGGGTGTTCTCGCTACCTGCGCCGGGGCGATATCTGGAACGTGGGTTGACCGAATCGGTCCCTCAAAGTGCCTGGCACTGTCCTGCATTGGCCAGGCGCTGTCCTGGGTCGCGATTCTTCTCTACCTCGTTTTCAATGTCACCAATATTTACGTTTTGGTGATCACGATTTCTCTCGCCGCCATCATTTCCACCTTCGACTACCCGAGCGAGCAGTCCATCATCACCCGCGTAGTCCCCAAGGAACACCTGGGGTACGCCTCCGGCATGGGTGAGACGCGCGAATCCACCGCCAACCTGCTGGGCGGCCCGGTCGCCGGCATCATTATCGGCTTCTCGACCGTGCTCATGACCGCAGTTCACGCGGTCGTCAACCTGCTGGCGTTCATCGTCGCACCCAAAACCTACGGTGCTAGTCGGCAGCCCACGGAAGAGGAAGAGGGCGAGAAAACCAGCTTCTGGCAGGACTCAAAAGCCGGTTTCGAGTACATCCTGAAGAACAAGGTACTGGTGTCCATCGCGTTCGTTTCAACGCTTGCAAACTTTGGAACGGTCGGCATTCCGCTCACCTTCATCTACTACTACACCTTGGAGGGCGCACACCCGCTCTTCATCGGCATCTTTGCGAGCGCCTTCGGCGTGGGCGTGCTGCTCGGTTCGTTCCTGGTCGGCCCGCTGACCGAGAAGTTTGCGCTCGGCCCGCTCGGTATCACCTCCCTGGCCATCATGTCGGCCTGCTACCTGTTGCTGCCGGTGGTTCATTCGATGCTGTGGGCGGTGTGCCTGCTGATTGTGCTGGCGGGTATTGTGCTCCCCTCCTTCAATTCGAGCATCATTGCGTACATTAACGCATCCACCCCGGAGCACATGATCGGTCGCGTGCATTCGGTGCAGGGCATCCCGAACATGGCACTGACCCCGCTGGCTGTTCTGCTGGCAGGCTTCCTCATTGTTGATTGGGGTATTACGTACACGGCGCTGTTCTACGCGGTGTTCATTTTCCTGTCGCTGGTGGTGATGGTATTCCAGAAGCCGCTGCGTCAGCTGCCGCATATCTCGCAGGTAACGAACGCACAGTAGTTCCGCGGTAGCCCCGTCTATCAACTCCACTCAACGCCCCCGAAAGCGAATAATTCAACGTGCACTTGCATGAAAATTATTTTCCTTTCGGGGGTGTTCTACGTCCTTTCGAGGATTTCTGCACACAGTGCATTCTCACGATAATTCCCCTTATCAATGCGCATTTTTAGGGGTTTAAATGTTGCCGGTATTACGGCGAACCTTACGCCGCTTGTTGAAGGTTTTACGGCATAATAGGAAGGTGTTCGTTCTAACCTTTATTCAACGTTCCGCACAGCACTCACTCACTGCACTGTCGGACGAACTCGCAAAGCTCAACCCGCGTGTTGCCTTCGCCCAGACATACCCTGACGAAATTCAGGGCGCCTTCGACCGCGCCAGCGACGCACTCCACGCGGCGCTCATTGCCGCGCGCGATAACGGCTTCTGGGTCGGCATCGGAATCGGCGAGCTCAACATCCCCCGATTCGCAGGCGCACTCGGTGCCGTCAGCACCACCGACTGCACCGGCGACGCCCTCGAATTCTCACGCCTCGCCGTCGAAGAAGCACAAGGGGGCGCACCCGTACGCTGCATCAGCGTCAGCGCTGACAACCGCCACCTCGCCGACCTCGCCGCAGGCTCCGCACGCCTGCTCTACCGCGTATGTGCCGACCGCACCGACGCCGAATGGCGCGTAGTAAACCTGCTTGTACCCGGCGTGCGCGGCCAGCAGAAGGCCGCCGCAACCGCACTCGGCATCACCACCCAGGCAGTCAGCCGCACCCTCGTCCGCTCCCTCTGGCACGAGGAGCAGGCGGCACGCGGTGCGCTCATCGAACTGCTGACCCGTATTGACCGTTCGCGCCGCCGCGCCACCTAACCGCCGCCGCGCATCCCTCATTCTTTCGCGCCTGCCAGCCTTTCGTACCTGGTACCTGCCAGCCTTCTGTACCTGCCGGCGCGGAACCGAACACCTGGTCCCGCCCGTGATGGTCGCCCCCTGCCAGGGGTGAACTATCCGGGCGGGACGCTTTTTAAGCCCGCGCTGAATACCCTGTAGCTCGACGGGCAAAACCAGAGAAAAGGTAAACTTATCTTTATGCCTCTTTCAGAACTTTCCGTCAGCACCCAGAACTACCTCAAGGAAATCTGGAGCCTCGAAGAATGGACCAAAACCCCTGCCACCGCATCCGCCCTGGCAGAACGCATGGGCCTGCGCATTTCTTCGGTATCTGACGGCCTCAAGCGCCTCGCCGCCGCCGACCCTGATCGAGCATCAGCCCTACGGCGCTATTGAGCTTACTGAAACCGGCCGCTCCTACGCGCTGGCAATGATCCGCCGCCACCGCCTCATTGAGACGTTCCTCGTGGAGACGCTCGGCTACACCTGGGACCGTGTGCACGACGAGGCGGAGGTTCTGGAGCACGCGGTATCCGACTTCATGGTGGACCGCATCGACACCCTGCTGGGGCACCCGACCCGCGACCCGCACGGCGACCCGATTCCGGATTCTTCGGGGCATATTAGTTTTCCGCAGACCGTGCCGCTGAGCCAGTGCGAACCCGGCGAAACAGTCGTGCTTGAACGCATTAACGATGATGACCCGCGCCTGCTGCGTTACCTGCAGGGCCACGGTTTTGTGCCCGGCGTGCGCCTGCACATTGAGGAAGGTGCGCCCTTCTCGGAGGCGGTGAACGTGAGCGTGGTCGGTGCCGGTTCCGGTAACCTGCACGAGACGGATGCGGCCGGTGCGGTAAAGCCCGGCGGTACCATTATTCCGTTGGGTGCGGAGGCGACCGCCTTCCTGTTCGTCTCTCGCACGGTGCGCTAGATACAGGGCGGTAGAGGCGGACTTCTAGCCCGGAAATCCGGGCGGGTACGCGCCCCTAACCTTCAGAAGATAGCAATAGGCGGAAAGCCCCACAGTGGGACTTTCCGCCTATTGCTGTATGTGGTGAGTGTATTTAGTGAGCTTTCTTAGGAAGCTGACGGCTCAGTTACCGGGGTTTCAGCTTCCGCCGCAGTCACGCTCAGTCGACGGGCGCGCATCCGACCCAGCACACCGTAACGCGGGGCAAACACATACGCCAGGGCGAACAGCAGACCCTGCGTGACGACCACGGCACCACCGGGGGATATATCCGCATGGTAGCTGACGTACAGGCCAGTCAGCGTACCCGCCAGGGACACACCTACGCTCACCAGCAGCATAGGCACGAACCGGTCCGTAATGAGGCGCGCGGTAGAGCCGGGGATGACGAGCATCGCCACGACCAACACCACACCCACAATCTGTAGCGCCACCACGGAGGTCAGCGCCAGCATCACAAGCAACAGCGCGCCGAGCAGACGCGGACGCAACCCCACCGCCTGTGCGAAGCCCGGGTCGAAGGCGTACAGCACGAAGTCGCGGCGCTTGACCAGTAGCACAGCGGCAACAATCACCGCGAGGATGGCAACCTGCCAGACATCCAACCAGGACACACCCAGCACGTTACCGAAAAGAATATGGTTCAGGTCGGTATTCGACGGCGTGACCGAAATCAGCACCAGACCGAACGCGAAGAGGGTCGTGAACACGATGCCAATCGCGGCGTCTTCGCGCACGCGACCGCTACGCCGCACCCCGCCGATAAGAGTTACCGCCACGAGGGCGGCAACCACCGCACCCACCGCGAAGGGCGCACCAAAAATATAGGCGAGCACCACACCGGGTAGCACCGCGTGCGAAATGGCATCCCCCATAAGTGACCAGCCGAGCAGCACGAGCCAGCAGGAGAGCAGAGCGCAGACGGCGGCGGCAAGCACGGTGACCACGAATGCGCGGAGCATGAAGGGCAGGGTCAGCGGCTCCACCAGAAAATCTAGAATGTTCATTCTTATTCTTTCTCCTCCAGGGCAACGCCCTCAGTCGTAGCAACAATCGGCGCGCCAGCATCTACCTCCATACCGAAGGCACGTACCAGGTTCTCGGGGGCAAGCACTTTTTCGGGAGTATCGTGCATGAGGATACGCCGACGCAACAACAGTGCTTCATCAGCGAACTGGCGCAGGGTCGCCAGGTCGTGCGTCGAGACCAGCACGGTCGCGCCCTCATCACGCAGCTGTTTGATGACCTGAATGAGCATCGCCTCGCTGCGCTTATCCACACCGGCGAAAGGCTCATCCAGCAGTAGCAACTGGGCGCCCTGGGCGATAGCGCGTGCCACGAAGGCGCGCTTACGTTGACCGCCCGAGAGCGCCCCAATCTGACGGTCGGCAAGGTCGGTCAGTTCCACGCGGGCGAGTGCCTCATCCACAGCGGCACGGTCTGCGGCACGCAGGTGGCGGGTGATGCCGAGGTTACGGTAGCGCCCCATGTTGACCACCTCACGTACGGAGATGGGGAAGGTCCAGTCGATTTCTTCGCTCTGCGGCACGTAGCTGACGAGTCCGGCGCGGTGGCGGTGTGCTTTCTTACGGTGCCTGCCGGTGCGGTTGCCGCCGACAGGCTGCCCGTCGAGGGTGATGCTGCCGGCGTGCATGGGCACGACCCCCATGATGGCTTTGAAGAGGGTTGATTTGCCGGAGCCGTTCATACCGATCAGGCCGCAGATACGTCCGGTGCCCAGGGTGAAGGAGGCGCCGGTGAGGGCACGGACGGGCCCGTAGTTCACGTGTACGTTATCGCAAGTGAGAAGTGACATTCGGTGGTTCTTTCGAGGTTTCTTCTTTCGAAGTTTCTTCTTTCGAAGTTTCTTGGGGGTGCGGTGAAGCTGATGAGCCCGGCCGGTTACTTTTTCTGCTCGCCTTTCAGGCCCGCCACGATGGTGCGGGCGTCGTAGCGAATCATGTCTAGGTAGGTGGGCACGGGGCCGTTCGCTTCGGAGAGGGAGTCCACGTAGAGCACGCCGCCGAATCGTGCGCCGGTGGCGTCGGCGACTTGCCGCATGGGGTTAGCAGAGACGGTGGATTCGCAGAACACGGCGGGCACCTGGTTCTGGCGCACGTAATCAATCGCGGAGGAAATCTGCGAGGGGGTCGCCTGCTGTTCGGAGTTGACCGCCCAAATGTACTTTTCTTTCAGACCCGCGTCTGCCGCCAGGTAGGAGAAGGCGCCTTCGCAGGTGACGAGTGCGCGCTGGTTTTCGGGCAGGGTGGAGATTTCCTTGACGAGCTCGTCACGCACGCCCTGCAGCTGCTTCTTGTAGGCTTCGCCGCGGTTTTTGTAGTCGGCGGCGTGGGTGGGGTCGAGGGTGCTAAATTCGCGAATCATCACGTCCACGTACTTTTGCACGTTGCTGGGGCTCATCCAGGCGTGGGGGTTGGGCTTGCCCGCGTAGGCATCCTCGGTAATGGAGATGGGAGTGACTCCCTCGGAGACGGTCACGTGCTTAGCGTTGGAGTCCTTGACGAACTTGGTGAACCAGGATTCGAGGTTGAGGCCGTTGTCGAGTACCAGGTCGGCGGCGTGCGCCTTCTTCAGGTCGGAGGGGGTGGGCTCGTACTCGTGAATCTCTGCGCCGGGTTTGGTGAGGGATTCAACGTTCAGGTCGTCGCCTGCCACGTTGCGGGCGATGTCTGCGAGCACGGTGAAGGTGGTGAGCACGGTCTTCTTACCGCTGCTGCTCTTAGCGCCTTCGGTGGTGCTGGAGGTGCTACCGCAGCCGGTGAGCACGAGTAGCAGGGTGAGTGCGAGGGCGGCGCAGAGCGCCTGGACGAGGCGGCGTGCGTTGCTGCCTGCGGGGGTGAAAGCGTTCATGAGGCATCCTTCATTGGAAGTCACGGGTTTGAGTATGTGGTTGATGTGTGGGATTTGCCGCGCCGGGACGCTAGGGACACGGTTGTGTCTGCGCAGGCATCATAATGCGCTTTTGCCTGTCGTCCCGGGCGGAATTTAACAATAGTTCGGCTAGCCGAACTTTTCAACTAAGCCACACAGAAAACCCCGAAATATTGGCAGAAACCCAGGGGCAGGCATAGGAACAGCCGCCCAGAGACAGGCACACAGAAGCACCAGCAGATACAGCAAGGAGGCGAGGGACCCCTCCCCCGCCTCCTTACTACACGCGGTTCTACGGCAAGCTATACGCTCGGATTAGTCGGCAATCTCAACCACGACCGGCGTGTGGTCGCTTGCGCCTTCACCGGCGCGTTCCACCTTATCGATCCAGGCACGTTCCACGCGTGCGGCGAGCGCGGGCGAGAACAGCTGAAAGTCAATGCGCATGCCCTCATCCTTGGTGAAGCGGCCCGCCTGGTAGTCCCAGTAGGTGTACTCGCCCGGAGTGTGCGGGCGTACTACGTCCACCATGCCCTCTTCGAGTAGGGCGGCGAAAGCGCGGCGTTCGGGTTCGGAAACGTGGGTCATTTCGTTGCGCAGGAAGTAGTCTATATCCCACACGTCGGCATCCTCGGGGGCGACGTTCCAGTCACCGACCAGGGCAAGCTGCGACTGCGGGTTAGCGGCAAGTTCGTTGTGCACGTTCTGGCACAGCGCCTCCATCCAGTGGAGCTTATAGTCCATATGCGGGTCGGTCAGGCCGCGGCCGTTGGGCACGTAGAGGCTCCAGACGCGCACGCCGCCGCAGGTCGCACCGATCGCGCGCGCCTCCAGCACCTCGGGCTCGCCGGTCTTACCGAAGTGCGGCTGATTATCGAAGCCGCGCTGCACGTCTTCGAGGCCAACTCGGGAGGCGATTGCCACGCCATTCCACTGATTCAGGCCGAAGTGCGCAACCTCGTAGCCCATGAATTCGAAGAGGTCGAAGGGGAAGGTTTCGTCCTTGGTTTTGGTTTCTTGCAGGGCGAGCACGTCAACGTCGTGTTCGTCGAGCCAGTCTTCGACGCGGTTCTCGCGGGCGCGGATTGAGTTGATGTTCCAGGTGGCAATCTTCATGCCTTCTAGCTTAGCGGGTGCAGCGCAGGCGCCTTTCATTGCACGGAGGCGATTACGCGGCGAGCACGGACGCTCGCAACCTGCCAGCGTACCGCCCGCCTGCGCACCCCATTGGGTCGCACCGGCGGGCGGTGAATATATGCGCTAGTCAGCACTACATTTGGTCGGTATTACTCCTAGTCAACAACGGGAGTACCCACAACCTTCAGGCCCTTGTCACCGTATGCCATGAGCATGTACAGGGCGTCAGAGAAGTACAGGGGGCTGGCGGGGTCCACCACGTCTGCCACGCCGTCACCGTCGCGGTCCACTTCGGGGTAGGCGCCGAGCGTGCGGGCTGCCCAGCGGTTTTCGGTCTTGAACTGTTCAGTCTTCTTGACTTCGGCACGTAGCGGACGGCGGATCTGGCGCAGGCGCGCGGCACCGTCGGGGCTACCTGCGGCGCGATACAGGAACGCGGCGAGGGTGTGGCGGGTGGCGTACTCGTCCGGGTGGAAGAGCCCGTCATCCCAGCCGGAGGTGATGCCCGCATCCGCCGCCCAGATGTAGGCGGGGTAGTCCGGGTCGGTGGTTGCCACATCCTTGTAGGGGGAGGTCTTGGGCAGGTTCTTGACGGTCGGCGATCCCGCCATGCGGTAGAGCATGCGCACGAGCTGGCCGCGGGTGACGGTTGCGCTGCTGTGGCGGCGGGGGACGGGGGATTGCTTCCTGGCGCGGGCTTTTGCCCT
>OAVW01000199.1_pt1 | contig 20712 bp, 18 predicted proteins | sample 1495321 | NCBI WGS metagenome assembly OAVW01 (sample SAMEA2580108, study PRJEB22360) | human gut metagenome | biome: human gut; feature: human-associated habitat; material: faeces | place: Denmark | collected 2008/2010 | reverse complement strand
TGAGCATTCTGGGCGGGTTGCCGGTGCGGCACGGAGCTGCCTCTTTGACTCTATTACGGTGGAGCATCCGCAGATGGGGCAGGTTCAGGTGCAGGGCATGGGGGAGTGGCCCGGCGAGGGCGTGGAGCTTTCTACCCGCGAGGTAACTCCCGGTGTTGCTACTTTGCGCCCGTCCGCCGATAGTGCGCTGCTCAAGGATCTTGAGGGCGAGGCTCACTTCAAATCTGAGCACGGCGTTTTTGAGTGGGCTTTTGATCAGAGCATTGAATATATTGCCCCTCCGGCGGTGACTTGGACTGTCACCGAGCCCGCCTATATCGCGGCGGTTGAGAACGGTCCGCTGACGGCGGTGCAGTTCTGCCCGGTAGGTTCTGGCGAGCTGGGGGCGGAGTTTATGCGCCGCTGGGTTGCGTCCCTGGCGGTGACCGGTCGCCTGTCTTCTGGCGACTCCGCTACTGCTGTGGGAGGTAACTAATGTCTGCACCCGTTCTTGAACTTCTGCCCGCTGTTGATATTTCTGAAGGCTACGCGGTGCGCCCGGTGGGCGGCACCCTGTCCGGTGGTGAACAGCGCCTCGACCCTGTTGAGGCGGCTCTGACCTGGGTGAAGTCTGGTGCTCGCTGGATTCACCTGGTTGACCTTGATTTGGCGTTTGGTCGCGGCACGAATACTGAGGTTCTGTCCGAGGTAGTTGCCGCCGTCCGTGCTGAGAGCGCCCGCGGCTCCGCTCCGGTTCGTATTCAGGTCAGCGGCGGTGTGCGTAATGCTGAGAGTCTGGAGCGCGCCCTGAGCCTGAACCCGGATCGCGTGAACGTGACCAGTGCGGCTCTGGCGGATTCTTCCTGGCTTGAAGGTACTCTGGCTCGTTATGCCGATTCTGATCTTCTGGCTCTTGGCCTCGATGCCCGCTATAACCCTGAGCGGGGCTGGGTGACGGTGGCTCGCGGTACCGACTGGTCGGGCCCTGACCTGGCGGAGGCGCTGGCGTGGCTGGAGAGTGCGGGTGTGCGCCGCTATATCGTCACGGATGTGAGTAAGGACGGTTCTCTGGCGGGTCCCGGTGCGGAGCTGCTGGATGAGGTGCTGGCTCAGACTGCCTGCCGGGTGGTGGCGTCCGGTGGTGTGGCGTCGCTGGCTGATCTTGTGAAGCTGCGTTCCATGGTGCCTTCTGGTTTGGAGGGCGTGGTGCTTGGTAAGGCACTGTATGTGGGCAACTTTAGTTTTGAGCAGGCTCTTGAGGCCGCTGGCTCCCGCTAAAGCTACCGCTCCCGCTAACCCGAACGGACTTTATATATGGCGAAGCCCCGTCTTCCTCAACGTGAGGGAGACGGGGCTTCGCCGTGAATAGACCGGGTACGGTTTAGTAGACCGGGCCGGTGAGCTTTTCACCGGGGCCCTTGCCGGGCTCGTCCGGGAAAGGGGATGCTTCGCGGAAGGCGAGCTGCAGGGTGCGCAGGCCGTCGCGCAGGGGTGCTGCGTGCTGGGAGCCGATTTCGGGTGCTGCGGCGGTGACGAGGCCTGCCAGCGCGGTGATGAGCTTGCGTGCTTCGTCGAGGTCCTTGAGGTCGTCGGCGTTTTCGTCTGCTGCCAGGCCGCACTTGACGGCTGCAGCGCTCATCATGTGGATGGCTGCGGAGCTGATGATTTCGATGGCGGGTACGTCTGCGATGTCGCGCAGCTGTTCGTTGACGGCTTCGACCTGCTCTTCGGTGAGTTCGGTGTGGCCGTGTACGGGGGTTTCTTCTTCCGCAGTGAAGCGGAAGTTCGTGTTTTCAGTGCTCATAGTCTTAGAATCTCATATTTCGTTTGTTTCGGTAAATGCGTCCTTAAGAGTGGGTGCTTCTGTGGACTTTCTAGGGGAGTCTCCGCAATTTTTATGGTGTTTTGCGTCTATTTCCTTGCGTCTGTCGGGGATTCTGCGGTATGGTTGTAGGCAGTTTGCAAGTGGAGCATGCCTCCCACCCGGTTGACCGCCGCAGGCGTTTGTTTGCGAGTTTTGAGGTGAACGGGTTTGTCCGCCGCTTTCGGCGTACGCTGGTTTGTGCCTCCGCTTGTGTAACTGCGGGGGCTTTTTTAGTGCCCGCAACGGATAGTATTCACGGGGAAACCCACAGAGCACAGGAGCTAGTCATTAGCGAACCACGCATTAACGATCGTATCCGCGTTCCCGAGGTCCGTCTTGTCGGTCCCGGTGGCGAGCAGGTAGGCGTTGTCCCTCTGAAGGACGCTCTGCGTCTGGCTGAGGACGCCGAACTCGACCTGGTCGAGGTTGCCCCGAACGCGAAGCCGCCCGTGTGCAAGCTCATGGATTACGGTAAGTACAAGTACGAAGCCGCAATCAAGGCTCGTGAATCCCGCAAGAAGCAGGCTAATGCCGTTCTGAAGGAGATCCGTTTCCGCCTGAAGATTGATACCCACGACTACGAAACCAAGGTTGGACACGCTCGTCGTTTCCTTTCCGGTGGTGACAAGGTCAAGGCAATGATTCAGTTCCGTGGTCGTGAGCAGCAGCGCCCCGAGATGGGTGTGCGTCTGCTGGAGCGTCTGGCGGCTGAACTGGCTGAGGTGAGCACCGTTGAGTCTCGCCCCCGTCAGGATGGCCGCAACATGGTGATGGTTCTGGCTCCGCTTCGCGGTAAGGCAGAGGCTCGCCGTGAGCAGGGCGCCGGCGGTCGCAAGGGTCGCGAGCGTATTGACACGACCAAGGCGAAGCCCGTAACTAATTCTTTGGCAGACGCTATGCCTGCCGAGTTGAAGGCACAGGCTTCTGCCGAGTAGGGAACCGGGTCGTCACTTTAGGATGGGCACGTGCCTCCACCGTTGGGTGGGTGTTGCGGGTTCACCCGGTGCCGGTTCCGAGGCACCTCGTCAGGGGTGCCTCACCTTTGGTCCTTGGGGCTGATGCGTGTATCGCTCAACCCCACTAAGCTACCCCGCCGTTGTGGCGGGGGATGAATGTAAGGAGAACGGCAGCTATGCCGAAGCAGAAGACCCACTCTGGTGCTAAGAAGCGCTTCAAGCTCACCGGTAGCGGCAAGGTTAAGCGCCAGCAGGCGAACCGTCGCCACTACCTGGAGCACAAGTCCTCTCGTCTGACCCGTCGTCTGGCTTCTGACCAGATCGTTACCGGCGGCCAGGCAAAGGTTGTCAAGAAGATGCTGGGTAAGTAAGCAACGCTTACTCTCTGCACCTGGCGCACCGATAGTGGTGCGCACTGATTAAAGACTCGCTCCTGTTCAGCGTGATATGTGAGCTGTTCAGGACATAAGACGAAGGAGACACACGTGGCACGTGTGAAGCGCGCGGTTAACGCGCACAAGAAGCGCCGTACTATTCTCGATCGTGCATCCGGCTACCGCGGTCAGCGTTCTCGCCTGTACCGTAAGGCTAAGGAGCAGGTCACTCACTCGCTGGTTTACAGCTACGACCACCGTCGTAAGAAGAAGGGTGACTTCCGTCGCCTGTGGATTCAGCGTATCAACGCTGCTTCCCGCGCACAGGGCCTGACCTACAACCGCTTCATCCAGGGCCTGAAGGCTGCTGGTGTTGAGGTCGACCGCCGTATGCTGGCTGAGCTGGCTGTTAACGAGCCCGCTGCCTTCAACGCACTGGTTGAGATTGCTAAGAACAACCTGCCCGAGGACACCTCGGCTCCCAAGGCTTAATTAGCCTAGGTTGTGTTCTTACCTCGAAAATCTAGGTTCGGGGTAGGATGCTTAAGCGTCGTGAGCGGCCGTCTGCACTTTGAGTGTGGGCGGCCGCTTTCTGCGTATCTGGGGTTGTGCTTGTGGCTGTTCCGTGTTTTTGGGTGTGCCTTTGCCTGTACCCTTTAAGAGTGAACTTTTTTGAACGTATTAGTCCCCCCGTTGTGATGTCCAATCCGCAGGCAGATCGTGTCCGCGATATTGCGAAGCTGCGTACCCGCGCTGCCCGCACGAAGAAGGGCCAGTTCCTGGTGGAAGGCCCGCAGGCTGTGCGTGAGGCGTTGAAGGCGCATCTGAAGAAGCCGATTCTGGATGCTGTCTACGTTACGGAGGCGGCTTTTGACCGTCATGAGGATATTGCTGAGCTGCTGGAGCAGGTGTACGGCACTCCCACCCCGGAGGAGGGCCGCCGCGTCTTTATGCGTGTGGTGACCGATGAAGTGCTGGAGGCGATGGCTGATTCGGTGAGCCCGCAGGGTATTATTGCGGTTTCCTTTATGGTGGATGCGTCGTTCTCGCTGCTGTGGGGTGAGGGCGCGTTGAACCCGAAGCTGATTGCTGTGCTGTCTCGTGTGCAGGATCCGGGTAATGCGGGCACTATTCTTCGCGTGGCTGATGCGGCTGGTGCTGACTTGGTGATTACGACTAAGGGTTCGGTGGATTTGTATAACCCGAAGACGGTGCGTTCTACTGCGGGTTCGCTGTTCCATGTGCCGATTATTCAGGGCGTGCAGCTGGAGGATTTCGCGGAGGATGTGAAGTCTCAGGGTACTGCTGTGCTGGCTGCTGACGGCTATGGTGCGGTGAATCTGCAGGAGCTGAGTGAGTACACTGCGGCTCGTCGTGCCGGTGTGGAGGCGAGTGCCCCGTCCGGTGTGAAGGGTAATTTTGATCTTTCTAAGCCGACCATGTGGCTTTTCGGTAATGAGGCGCAGGGCTTGAACGCTGAAGAGAAGGCTGCCGCCACGATGCGCGTGGCTGTTCCTGTTTATGGTTCGGCTGAGTCTTTGAATGTGGGTACGGCTGCTGCTGTGTGCCTGTATGCTTCGGCGATGGCTCAGCGCGGCGTTTCTCGCTAGATTTTTCTAGGTTTTGGGCGGTTCGCGGCTGTGGCATAGCGGCGGGCCGCCTTAGCCTCATAGGTTTTAGAGTTTTAGTTTAGGGCTGAGAAAGGGAAAATATGTCTGCTCCTTCTGGTCATTCGGGTTCGGGCGCGATTATTGCCGCGCTGGGTGCGAATCTGGGTATTGCGGTGCTGAAGTTTTTGGCTTTTGCGCTGACTCGTTCTTCGTCGATGTTGGCGGAGGCTATTCACTCGGTGGCTGACTCGGGTAATCAGCTTTTGCTTCTTCTGGGCGGTCGCGCTTCGCAGAAGCAGGCTGATGAGGAGCACCCGTTTGGTTATGGCCGTAACCGCTATATTTACGCGTTTATTGTTTCGATTATTATCTTTGCCCTGGGTGGCTTGTTCGCTCTGTATGAGGGTTATGAGAAGCTGCATGACCCGCACGGTATTACTGAGTGGCAGTGGGTTCCGGTGGCTGTTCTGGTGGGTTCGATTCTGCTGGAGGGTAATTCGTTCCGCGTGGCGGTGAAGGAGTCGCGTGATCTGAAGGGCAAGCAGAGCTGGATGCGTTTCTTGCGTACTTCGAAGAACCCGGAGCTTCCGGTGCTTCTGCTGGAGGATGCGGGTGCGCTGCTGGGTCTGATTTTTGCGCTCTTTGGTGTGGGTCTGACTCTGTTGACCGGTAATGGTCTGTGGGATGCGTTCGGTACCCTGGCTATTGGTGTGCTGCTGGTCTTTATTGCTGTGTTCCTTGCGGTGGAGATGAAGTCCCTGATTTTGGGTGAGGCTGCTTCTCCGGAGGATTTGGCGAAGATTCGTGCGGCGATTGAGGATGGCGATAGCGAGCGCATTATCCACATTAAGACCGTGCACTTGGGTCCTGAGGAGATTCTGGTGGCGGCAAAGATTCGTATTCATGATGCTGACACCGGTCGTGCGGTAGCTGATGAGATTGACGCTGCTGAGGTGCGTATTCGTGAGGCTGTTCCTGCGGCGCGCATCATTTATTTGGAGCCGGATATTTTCCGGGCTTAGTTCTAGGAGATTTTCGTTATGACCGTTGAGATGATCGTTGATGGTTTGCTAAAGATTTTCGTTGGCCTGATCATTCTTTTGGTGTACCTGCGTCTGACTCACCGTTCTCAGGCGGGGCACCAGACCCCGATTGATACCATCGGTAACTTTGTCATCGGTGGTGTGTTCGGTGGCGTGTTGTACAGCGAGCAGATTAGCCTGTTCTACTTTGTCATCTACATGGTGTTTACGCTGTGCATGATTCAGCTGCTGAACGTGGCGACCACGAAGATTCGTTTTCTGCATATGGCGGTGCGTGAGCAGCGCGTGCCGGTCATTACGGATGGTGATATCGATATTAAGAGCTTCCAGCAGGCAGATGTGGTTCTTGATCCGATGCGCCTGATTGCTGACCTTCGTGCGCAGGGTATTTACGACCTGGAAGACATTGAGTTCGCTCAGATTGAACCGAACGGTGCGCTGAGCGTGATCCGTAAGGGTGACGGTGTGCCGAACTTTGCTCTGATTGTGAAGGGTAGCTTGGTCACTCGCGATATCGCGGATGCGCACAAGACCGAGGATTGGGTGTACCTACAGTTGCGTGCCGCTGAGGTCGAGCTTGAGGATGTCTTCCTCATGGAGTTCAAGAACGGTAACCGCCTTCTGATTCTGCTGAATGACGGCACTAATATTCGCCGTGAGGTGGCAGAAGCCTCGAATATGAATGATGAGGAAGAAGAGTGGCAGGAAGGCGTGGAGGAAGCTCCTGAGCCTGAGGATACTGGGGATGCCGAGAAGGAAGTATCGGAGCACGCTGCTGAGGATGCGCATCCGACGAAGGATTCTAAAGCGTAGAAGAAGGTAGAGAAAGATGAGTGAAGTGTCGCCCTCGTTTGAGGTTCAGGTGGTTGGCGCCGCCGTGGTTGATTCTTTGGAGGCTCCGACCCGCATGCTGGTGGCTCAGCGTTCTGAGCCGCAGACTGTTGCCGGTATGTGGGAGTTCCCGGGCGGTAAGGTCGAGCCGGGGGAGAGTTGCGAGCAGGCGCTGGTGCGTGAGCTGAAGGAGGAGCTGGGCGTGCAGGCGCGTTTGGGTGCTGAGGTGCCCGGCGCGTACCCGCAGGGCTGGTGTCTGAGCGAGCGTCTGGCGATGCGCGTGTTCTTTGCGGAGATTCTTTCGGGTACTCCGGATACTTTGGAAGATCACAGCGCTCTGCGGTGGATGCCGCTTCCCCCGGCGGGGGAGGGAATCCTCGAGGCCACGGAGGCCGCCGAGATTCTGGCGCTGCCGTGGATTCCTGCTGACTTCCCGATTGTGGAAGCGCTCCTGCAGCAGCTGCAGGACACTGGCACTGGTGAGGCGTAATCCTAGTGCTGTGGCGCTAAGGCTCTGTGTTGGCTCGTTGCGAGGCTAATTCGCCGTTGTGTGACACGTTCGCGGCGGTAACAGGATAAATTTTCTCTATCTTTTTTGACACTGTTTGAAGGCGGGATTCTCTGTGGGGAGTCCCGCCTTTATTCATATTTTGAGGGTGATTTATGCGCCATGTGATTCTGACTTGTGTATTTGTTGGGGAGAGGAATTTGTCATATATGGGTTCGACACGGATACATACTTTGGAAACCAATCGGTAGGCGGGTAGTATTGAGGGAGAAATCACATACGTATTGGGAGACAATGATGACTGCTCAACCCCCGTTTGATCCGGGTGCCTACCGCTCCGACGCGGTTCCCTCGGACACTCAAGCTATTTATATTCAGGAAGGCGGCGCTGAGCCGCGCGGAATTCTGTTCCACTCGCCGACCAAGCACCCGAAGATTCTGCGTCTGCAGGAGATTATGATTGTCTCCGCGCTGCTCTGCTTGATCCACGGTGTTATTTCCTCGTTCGCACCGGATAACCTGTCCCCGCTGAAGGGTCTGCCGGAGTTCGGCGTTGCAGGCGGTATCGGCCTGCTGGTTGTTTCTGCTGTTGTGTACATTTGGGTGTACTTCACGATTCAGAAGGGCAAGCGTCTGGGCCTGACTGTCGGTCTGATTTTTGCAATTCTGGGTGCGTTCGTGGCGATTATGTCTCTGATTGGTAATGTTATTGACGCTCAGCGCTACGGCTTCGTGCCCCTGTACGCGGCATGGTTCATTGCGAACGTGCTGTGGATTCGTGCTTCTTTTGACCCGGCTGTGAAGCAGGCTCTGAAGTAAGTACAACCCTTCAACACTGTTGTTGAGGCTATATACCTAAGAACGCCCGGATGGACTATCCGGGCGTTCTGCTGTTTACGCTTCCTTCTCTGGTCTAAAATGGATAGGATATGCGCCCGTCGCCTTCCCCTTGTCCCGCACCCTGTGTGGGTAGCCGGGGGAGAGCAGGCGGTGCTGCCTAAGGTGTATAACGAGCCAGCCGGCATAGTGCCGGTGGTATGCAGAGAAGAGTGACAATGACCGATTCCGTGCAGGAACACGAGGGTCTTAACGGCCCGGCTCAGGTTCTCGCCCGCATTGCGCAGGTTCTGGAGGAGAACCCCGAGAACGGTTTGGACGCTATCCGTGAGGCTTTTGAGGCTGAGCGTGAGCGCGCCCGCCAGGAGATTCGCGAGAAGGCTAAGGACTTTGACAGCCTCAAGGAGGTGCGCCTGAGCTTCTTCGGTGAGAAGGGCATCATGAGCATCGCTAACCGCCAGATGCGTGATCTTCAGAACCAGCACAAGGGCCCGGTGGGTAAGCTGATGGGTCAGGCTCGTGCAGCCCTGACTGAGGCTATTGAGGCTCGTACCGCTGAGCTGGAGGCTGAGCGTGAGGCTCGCATCCTGGCTGAGGAAGCTGTGGACGTTTCTGCTGCCTCGCCTCGCCGTTCCCTGGGCGGCCGCCACCCGATTGCTCTGATGCAGGAGCGCCTGACCGACATTTTCGTCGGTATGGGTTGGGAAGTTGCTGACGGCCCGGAGCTGGAGTCTGAGTGGTACAACTTTGACGCTCTGAACATTAAGCCCGATCACCCGGCACGCGAAATGCAGGACACTTTCTACGTTGAGCCGAAGAACGCTCACCTGCTGCTACGCACCCACACGTCGCCGGTGCAGATGCGCTCGCTGCTTTCGCGTGATTTGCCGCTGTACATTGTGTGCCCGGGCCAGGTGTACCGCACCGATGAGCTGGACGCGACCCACACCCCGGTCTTCCACCAGATTGAGGGCCTTGCCGTGGATAAGGGCCTGACGATGGCTGACCTGAAGGGCACCCTGGAGTACATGGCACGCGCCATGTTCGGTGAGGACGCTAAGATTCGCCTGCGCCCGAACTTCTTCCCGTTCACTGAGCCTTCCGCTGAGCTGGATTTGTGGCACCCGAATGCTAAGGGTGGCCCGCAGTGGATTGAGTGGGGCGGCTGCGGCATGGTGAACCCCAACGTTCTGCGTGCTGCGGGTATCGATCCTGAGGAGTACTCGGGCTTCGCTTTCGGTATGGGTATTGAACGTACCCTCATGTTCCGTAACAACGTCGCTGACATGCATGACATGGTTGAAGGCGACATCCGTTTCTCTGAGCAGTTCGGGATGGAGATCTAAATTATGCGTGTACCCCTGTCATGGCTGCGCGAGTTCGTGCCTGTAGCTGAGGATGCTTCGGCTGAAGATTTGATGGCGACCCTGGTGAAGGTTGGCCTGGAAGAAGAAGACGTTCACCGCCCCTCTGATGAGCTGTCCGGCCCGATTGTGGTTGGTCAGGTGCTCTCTATGGAGCCGGAGACCCACTCGAACGGCAAGACCGTGAACTGGTGCCAGGTGCGTGTGGTTCCGGAGGGCCAGGAGCAGACTCTGACCGGTAAGGGCATTGAGCCCTCCGGTGTTCAGGGCATTATTTGTGGTGCCCACAACTTTAAGCCCGGCGACAAGGTTGTTGTGACCCTGCCCGGCGCTGTTCTGCCCGGTGGTTTTGCGATTACCGCTCGTAAGACCTACGGCCACAAGTCGGCTGGCATGATTGCTTCTACCCGCGAGCTGGGTATTGGCGATGATCACGGCGGCATTCTGGTGCTTTCGACCCTGGGCCTGGACCCGGAGCTTGGCACTGACGCGATGGAGCTGCTGGGCCTGTACGATCAGGCTGCCGAGGTGAACGTGACCCCGGACCGTGGTTACGCGTTCTCCCTGCGCGGTATTGCTCGCGAGTGGTGCCACGCTACCGGTTCTTCCTTCGAGGATTTTGTGCTGGCGTACGGCGAGCGCGCCCCGGAGGCTAACGACGCCGGTCACCCGGTTGCTCTGCGTGATGACGCCCCGATTCACGGTAACCCCGCATGCACTCGTTTCGTGATGCGTGAGGTGTCGGGCGTGAAGACGGATGCGCCGGTTCCGACGTGGATGTCTTCGCGTCTGCGTCTGGCGGGTGTGCGCTCGCTGTCGCTGCCGGTGGATATTTCGAACTACGTGATGCTGGAGACCGGTCAGCCGCTGCACTTCTACGATGCTGACAAGGTTCAGGGTGAGATTGTGGTGCGTCGCGCCGCTGCTGGCGAGAAGCTGGTGACCCTGGATAGTGTTGAGCGTACTCTGCACCCCGAGGATATTGTCATTGCTGATGATTCCGGCGTGATTGGTCTTGCCGGTGTGATGGGTGGCGCCTCGACTGAGGTGACCGATTCGACCACCCGCATTCTGGTGGAGTCTGCTCGTTTTGATGAGGTGTCGGTGGCTCGTACTGCGCGCCGTCACAAGCTGATTTCTGAGTCCTCGAAGCGTTTTGAGCGTGGCGTGGATCCGCAGATTCAGGCTGCGGCTGCTCAGCGTGCGGTTGAGCTGCTGGTTGAGCTGGCTGGTGCTCAGGTTGAGCCGGGTGTTACTGATGTGTCGCTCGGCTATGAGTCGGTCGTGATTGATCTGCCTGCTGATTACACTGCTGGTCGTATTGGCGTGGATTACTCGCCGGAGCAGATTGAGTCTTGCCTGCGTGAGATTGGTTGCTCGGTGGAGCGTACCGAGTCTGGTTACGCGGTGACTGTCCCGTCGTGGCGTACTGACCTGCGTGCGAAGGAGGACCTGACTGAGGAAATCGCACGTATTGACGGTTACGAGAACATCCCCTCGACTCTGCCGGTGGCTCCTGCGGGTCGCGGTTACACTCCGGAGCAGGCGGGTAAGCGTCGTGCGCTGAATGCGCTGGCGGCTTCGGGTCTGACTGAGGTTTTCGCGTACCCCTTCGTGTCGGCTGATGCGAACAACCTGTGGTCGGCTCCGTGGGTGAGCACCCCTGAGAACCCGGTGACTGAGGTTCCTTCGGTTCGCCTGGAGAACCCGATTTCTTCGGCTGAGGGCTGGATGCGCCGTTCGCTGTTGCCGGGCCTGGTTGAGGTTCTGAAGCGTAACCTGTCTCGCGGTTTCAAGAACCTGGCTATTTTCGAGGCGGGTCACGTGTTCATTCCGGGTGAGCAGCTGGGTTCGGAGTCTATTCCGCCGCTGGGCGCTCGCCCGTCGGATGAGGTTCTGGCTGATCTGAACGCCGGTATTCCGCAGCAGCCCACTTTCGTTGCTGGTCTGTTTGCAGGTACTGAGCACGAGGCGATGCCGGGTGCCGCTCCGCGCGCTTACGATTGGCGTGATGCTCTGGACGCTGTGCGTCTGGTTGCTGACGCTGTTTCGGCTGAGATTCAGGTGCGTAACGGTGTGCATACTGCGTTCCACCCGGGCCGTGTGGCTGAGGTTCTGAACGCTGCCGGTGAGCGTGTTGGTTTTGCTGGCGAGCTGCACCCGAAGCTGCTGCAGGAGCTGAACCTGCCTGAGCGTACCTGCGCGTTTGAGCTGGATTTCTCGGCGCTGTTTGCTGGTCGTGTTGAGGCGCGTCAGGCTACTCCGGTGCTGACTTTCCCGGCTGCTACTCAGGATGTGGCGCTTCTGGTGGACCGCGATCTGCCTGCTTCTGAGGTGGAGCGTGTTCTGCGTGAGGGCGCTGGCGAGCTGCTGGAGGACATCCGCGTCTTTGATGATTACCGCGGTGTCGGTATTGATGAGTCGAAGAAGTCTTTGGCGTTTGCTCTGCGTTTCCGCGCGCCGGATCGTACGCTGACTGCTGATGAGGCATCGGCTGCTCGTGAGGCTGCTGTGGCTGCGACTGTTGAGCAGCTGGGTGCGGAACCGCGTGTCTAACCGGGTCTAACCCTAAGGCGTAATGCCTAGTGCTGACGGGGTGGGAGTTGTTGGCTCCCACCCCGTAGCTTTTGGCGTTGCGTGGTGGGTTTACCTGTTGGGTTGGTTTATGAAGCGTTGATAAGCGCTTTCAGTGGTGAACTCATGTGGTTATGGGTACCCTAGAAGATAGATGAAGTGAGGGAGAGAGTAATGGCTAATCGAGAGAACTCGCGCGAACAGGATGAGCTGTCGCAGTCTACTGAGGTCGAAGAAACCTACTTTGAGGATTCCCAGTACGAGGATTCTGAGTACGGTGATTCTCAGTACGAGGATTCTGAGTATGAGGAGTACGACGAGTACGAGGATTACGACGATGAGGAAGAGAACTCCTCTCTTTTCGCGATGAGTGAGGAAGAGCTGGATGACCGCCCGGGCGTAAACTGGCTGTCGGTTCTTTCTGCTGCTGTCGCGGTTATTCTTTCCATTGTTTTGGCTATTGCGGGTGTCCGTGCTTTTGCGTCGGTGAATAATAACGCCGAGTATGCCGGTAAGAGCTGGGTCATTCAGGGCACCTACCAGGATTTGACTCCTGACCTGATTACGAAGGGCAATGTTGCTCGTTATAAGGGCAACTTGCCGGCTGATGACGCGCTGAACGGTAAGACGTATGTGTCGAACCTGAAAGATAAGTATCAAGTGACTTCGGGTGCTCCGATTGAGTTCCGTGGTTCGCAGACTGGTGATGTTCCTTCCGAGTTCCCGCGTGAGGTGGATGGCCTGTTGGTGGAGAAGGGCGACACTCTTGAGGTTGTCTACACCGCTGAGAAGGGCACGTTGAAGCCTGTGACTGAGGACAGCGTGAATGCTGAGCGTTTTGCCGGTATCGCAAGTATTGTTGGTGCGGTGCTGGTGCTTCTGCTGGGTCTGGGTTTTGCTGTGTGGCTGAACCGCCGTTCGCGCGATGTCGAGTATGAGGACCTGGATGGTCTGGTAGAGGATGAGCGCTAGGCGTTTCTGAATCTTGAGGATTGACCGGTTGACGTTTTGTTGAGGAGCCTGTTTCCGGCGCACGTTGTGTTGCTGGAGGCGGGCTCCTTTTTCATGCTCGCCTGTCGGAGGTCTCTTGACCGGCGCGGCGCACCAGCCCACAATGTTCTTGCACGCTATGCATTCATTGCGAGGTTATGCGCCCGAATGCGTAGATACACGCTACATTCGCGGCGTTTTGTGTGACAGCTGGTGAGATAAACCCTGAAATTTCCCCCATATCTTGGAATAATCCATATTTGACGCGCATATTTATGTGCATATGTATTATCTTGGGTAGTAAAGAATGTTGCGCTGCGCCACCGTTGGGCAGCTCCGTTCTGAATTCGTGATTGGCACCGTAGGAAGAAGAGATATTATGCCTTTCCCCTCGACCAAGATCGCGCGTCAGGCACGCATCGTTGAATTGCTGCAGACCCGACGTGTCCGCTCCCAGGCTGAACTGGCGCAGTACCTGACCGATGATGGTATGAAGGTTACTCAGGCGACCCTTTCCCGTGATCTTGTTGAAATTGGCGCTGAGCGCATCCGTGATGAAGGCGCCGGCTTGATTTATGCTGTGCCGAATTACCCTGCTCGTCGTGGCGGCGGTACTGCACCTGATGCCCGTATGATTTCCCTGTTTAAGGAGCTGCTGATTACCGCTGAGGGTTCGGCGAATATTACGGTTCTGCGTACTCCTCCGGGTGCTGCGCAGTTCTTGGCTTCGTCTATTGATCAGGGCGGTCTTGAAGCGATTATGGGCACTATTGCCGGTGACGATACGGTAATAGTGATTACTCGTGACCCCAATGGTGGGGCTGCGCTTGCCGAGAGCTTCTTGGATTGGTCTGCTGCTCAGTAGTAGTTGGGGCGTATCTTGCGCTGTTCTTCTGATGTTTCGGGGGAGCGGTTGAAGGTACGCCCTTCTGCTGTCTTCGGGCTCTTTTGTGGACTTCTAGCTCGGCTTCTCTTTTTCTAGATATACCGATTTTTGTGGTGAGAGTTTTCTATCATGTCTGAAATACGCGATTCAGCGAACAATATTGCCTACCTTTTGGCGGAAGCTGCTTCTGGTTCTGCTTCTGATTCTGGGGCTAAGGCGGCTTTGGCGATTCCGGCTTCTGACTCTGCTGATATGCAGGTGGTGAGCTACTCGCAGTTGGCAGCTGCGGCCGCGCAGGTTCAGCGTCATGTGGCGGCGCTCGGTGTTGAGCGTGGTGACCGTGTGGCGTTGTCTATGCCGAATGTGGCGTTGATGCCGGCGTTGTATTACGGCATTGTGGCTGCGGGTGCTATTTGTGTTCCGTTGAATCCGCTGTTGTCGGGTGTTGAGCTGGAGTATCATTTGCGCGATAGCGGGGCGAAGGTGCTTTTTGCTTTTGCGGGTACTCGTCTGGCGTCGGAGGCACCCTCGACGGTGCCGGTGAAGAACGGTTCGGTTCGTTGCGAGATTTTCACCGGGGGAGAGGGCTCGCCGGTGGCTCCTTTTGATGCGCTTGCCGATAGTGCGCTGTCGGATGCTGTTCCGTCGGCTGCTGTTCTGGAGCCTGTCCCGGTGGCGGCGAGTGATCCGGCGATTATTCTGTACACTTCGGGTACGACGGGCAAACCTAAGGGCGCGACGCTGACTCACGCGAATATCCTCTCGAATGCTCGTAGCTGCGTGAGCGTTTTTGGTTTCACCGCTGAGGACGTCATTTTTGGTGGTCTTCCGCTGTTCCATGCGTTTGGTCAGACGGTGTCGATGAACGCGGCGTTTGCGGCGTCGGCTACGGTGGCTTTGCTGCCGCGTTTTACCCCTGATGACGCGCTGAATCTGATGGAGCGTGCCGGGGTGTCGGTGTTGGCTGCGGTCCCGAGCATGTATGTGTCGTTGGCGGCGGCGCTGGAGGCTGAGCCTGAGCGTGCGCGCTCGCTGCGTGGTCGCATCCGCTTCGGTATTTCGGGTGGTTCGCCGCTACCTGCGCCGGTGCATTCTGCGTTGAAAACGCTGATTGAGTGCCCGGTGTATGAGGGCTACGGTTTGAGTGAGACTTCGCCGGTGGTTTCGTTTAACCAGGCGGAGTTTGGCACGGTGCTCGGTTCGGTAGGTCGTGTGCTGCCGGGCGTGCAGGTACAGGTCCGTTGCCCGCAGGGTTCCGAGTGCGCGCCGGGTGTGAGCGGTCAGCTGTGGGTACGCGGTGAGAACGTGATGGCTGGCTACTGGAATAATCCGGCGGCTACTGCTGAGGTTTTTGACGGCGAGTGGTTTGCGACCGGCGACGTTGCTCGTGTTGACGAGCAGGGCAATATTTTTATTGTGGACCGTATTAAGGACATGGTTCTGCGTAACGGCTATTCGGTGTATCCGCGTGAGATTGAGGACGTTCTCTATACCCATGAGCAGGTGCAGTCGGTAGCTGTGTTGGGCGTGCCGGATGATCGCGTGGGCGAGGAGGTTGTTGCCGTGGTGATGCCGCGTCCGGGTGCTGATGAGGGTGTGCTGCAGGCGGAGTTGAATGCGTTGGCGCGTACTCGTTTGGCGGCGTATAAGTATCCTCGCCGCTACGTGATGGTGGAGAGCATGCCGCTGGGGCCGACCGGCAAGATTCTTAAGCGTGACTTGCGGGTTGTGATTCAGCGGGGCTAATCCCGGCAGATGGTTCTTATCGCTCATCTGAGGACAAGCGCGGGTGAAGAGGGTAGAATTTTGTAGGCGGCTTCTACCGCGTTATTGTTCCCGGGCGTTTTTTCCGGGGCTATCCCCTTCACGAAAGAGAGAGCATGAGCGTTCCCGCTTCTGAGGCTTCGCGAACCCCTATTGAGCAGTTGATTCCGGCTGCTTGCGCTACGATTCCGAATTACCCGCATGAGGGCATCCTCTTTTACGATGTGACCACTCTCTTCGCTAATGCTGAGGTGTTCAAGGCGTGCATTGATGAGCTGGCTACTCGTTTTGAGGGTCAGTTTGATGTGGTGGCTGGTGTTGAGGCTCGCGGTTTCTTGCTGGCTTCTGCGCTCGCGTACGCTACCGGCACTGGCGTGATGACGGTTCGTAAGGCGGGTAAGCTTCCGCGTGAGACGTACCGTGAGGAGTATGCGCTGGAGTACGGTAGCGCGGCGATTGAGATTCACTGTAATGATTTCGCGCCGGGCACTCGTGTTCTTCTGCTGGATGATCTGCTGGCGACTGGCGGTACCCTGGTGGCTGCCGCGAAGCTGGTGGAGCGCGCGAACCTGAAGGTTGCCGGCGTTGGCGCTCTTCTGGAGCTGGAGGGTCTGGGCGGTCGTGAGGCGCTGGACGGTTACCGTCTTGAGACGCTGAGCTTGGTGTCTGAGTACCCGCTGCCGTCGAAGTAGTTTTATAGAGTTTGAGGCTTACCGCCGGTTGTGCGTGTGTAGCTGATAGTGATGAGGGGTGCCCTACCGGTTGAGCCGGTGGGGCACTTTTCTGTATGGGCCTGTGTGGGTTTTCTACGGGGGTAATATTTCTGCCCTTCGGAGCCTGTCCTGTAAAATAGTGACCCGTATTTTTGGGTGTCTGTCGCACCCTGTCTTTGAGACACCATAGGTTTAAGGAGCTTACGTGTCATCTGAATCTTTACCCCAGCAGTCTGCTGATTCTTCGGCGGCTGAGAAGCTGTTTGCTGAGCAGATGGCTGCGGAGCGTGAGTATGTTGCTCGCGTGTATGCTCGCCTGGATGAGCTCCGTGATGAGACGGCTGAGAAGCTGGCTGCTGTGCGTAAGAATCAGGCGGTGGGCGGTCATCAGAACCGTTCGGAGCGTGACTCTTTTGCTACTCACTATGAGGATCGTTTGGCGCAGCTGAATGCTGTGGATTCTCGTCTGACGTTTGGCCGACTGGATATGGACCGTGAGGGCGCTGATGCGGTGCGTTATATCGGTCGTATTGGTATTACGGATAGCAATCAGCAGCGTCTGCTGATGGACTGGCGTGCCCCGGAGGCGGGTACGTTCTATCAGGCGACTGCTTTCCACTCGATGGGTGTGCGCCGCCGCCGTCACCTGATGCTTGAGGGCCGTACTGTCGTAAATATTGAGGATGAGGTCTTCGATTCGGAGATGCTGCAGGATGAGAACACTCTCCACGGTGAGGGTGCTCTGTTGGCTGCGTTGAATAAGAAGCGTACCGGCCGCATGGGCGATATTGTGGCGACGATTCAGGCTGAGCAGGATGCGATTATCCGCTCGGAGCTGCCGGGTGTGCGTGTTGTGCAGGGTGGTCCGGGTACCGGTAAGACTGCTGTGGCGCTGCATCGTGCGGCGTACCTGCTGTACACGAACCGTGAGCGCCTGTCGAAGGCTGGCGTGCTGGTGGTTGGTCCGTCGAATTCGTTCATGTGGTATATCGAGCGTGTGCTTCCGTCGCTGGGTGAGACCGGTGTGGTGATGGCTTCGCTGGCGACCCTGTACCCGGGTCTGCGTGCTGTGCCTGAGAAGGATCGCGCGGTTGCCGCGTTGAAGGGCGATTTGCGCATGGTGAAGGTTATTAAGCGTGCGGTGGCGGATCGTCAGAAGGTGCCGGCTCAGGTTCAGCGTCTGAATGTTGAGGGTACTGATGTTGAGCTGACTCCGGAGATGGTTCGTTCGGCTCGTTCTCGTGCTCGTTCGACCGGTAAGCCGCATAATGAGGCTCGTGAGACGTTCGTGAAGATTCTGTTGAAGGAGCTGACCGCGAAGCTGGATGATCAGCTGAACCGTGCGGCGGGTCGTGTGGTGGAGCGTCCGTATCTGCAGGATGATGTGCGTGCTTCGATGGATGTGCGCCGTGCCCTGAACCTGGCGTGGATGCCGCTGTCGCCGGAGACTCTGTTGCGCTCGCTGTTTTCGAAGCCGCACTATCTGGAGTCTGCGACTCGTGAGCTGTCGAAGGCTGAGCGTGAGCTGCTGGCTCGCCCGGCGGATGCCCCCTTCACGGAGGCTGATGTTCCTCTGCTGGATGAGGCTGCTGAGCTTTTGGGTGATTTTTCGAAGGTGACCGGTGCGGCTGCTGCGGCTCGTGCTGCGGCGGAGCATCGTGCGAACCTTGAGAATGCGGCGAAGGCTTTGGAGAATGTTCACCAGTCGCTGGAGGATATTGGCGCTGATGGCGTGATTACTCCTGAGCAGATTGCGATGATGAATGAGGTTCGTGGCGAGCGTATGACTGCTGCGGCTGCGGCGTCGGCTGATCGTACGTGGGCGTATGGCCATATTGTGGTGGATGAGGCTCAGGAGCTTTCACCTATGCAGTGGCGTTTGCTGATGCGTCGTTGCCCGATGAAGTCGTTCACGATTGTGGGCGATATTGCTCAGGCGTCTTCTGCGGCGGCTGCTTCTTCATGGTCGCAGGCGTTGGAGCCGTTCGTGGGTGAGCGTTTCACTCTGGAGGAGCTGACGATTAATTACCGTACCCCGGCTCAGATTGCTGAGGCGGCGGTATCGGTTGCTCAGGCTGCTGGTTATGAGGTGTCTGCGCCTCGTGCGGTGCGTGAGGGCCAGTGGCCTCCGCTGGTTCATGAGGTTGCCGCCGAGTCTGTTGTGGAGCAGACCGTGGCCGTGGTCAGCGAGGAGGTCGCTCATTCGGGTGGCGCTCTGATTGGTGTGGTGTGCCCGCCGAGTCTGTATGTTCAGACGGCTCAAGCTGTGGCTCGTGCTCATGCTGATCGTACGGGTACCGCGCAGACTGCGTTGGAGAATCAGGTGCTGGTTCTGACTCCGTGGGAGGCGAAGGGCCTGGAGTTTGATGTTGTGGTGATTGTTGAGCCGCAGCAGCTGATTGATGATGCTGATGGTGCTGTGGGTGATTTGTACGTGTCGATGACTCGTCCGACTCAGCGCCTGCACATGGTGGGTTCGCGGATGCCCGCGGGTCTGTAGCTCTGTAGTACCTTTCTTGTTATTTCTTTGAGCCGGTGCCGCACCGGTTTGAGCGCTCGCTTGGGTTTTTCTGAGCGTTTGGGCTGGTGCGGTGCTAGGCTTGTTACATATTTTGTTCGAGCGCCTTCGGGCGTTGTTACCTTGTGAATGGGAGAAGCATGTCTGCCGAGATCCTCAACGCGCAGCATAATGACGATACCTTCGAGAATATTTGGCAGGAGCTGAAGTGGCGCGGCCTGGTGCACGTGAGCACTGATGAGGCTGCTCTGGAGAAGGCGCTGAGCGAGGAGAGCCTGACTTTCTATACGGGTTATGATCCGACTGCGGCTTCTTTGCACCTGGGTCACTTGGTGCAGCTGCTGGTGATGCGTCGTCTGCAGCTGGCTGGTCACAAGCCGCTGGGTCTGGTGGGTGGTTTCACCGGTTTGATTGGTGATCCGCGTCAGACTTCTGAGCGTGTGCTGAACTCTCCTGAGGTTGTTGCTGAGTGGGTTAAGTCTCTGCGTGCTCAGATTGAGCGTTTCCTGTCTTTCGAGGGTGAGAACGCTGCCCGCATGGTGAATAACTTGGACTGGAGCGGTCAGATGTCTGCTCTGCAGCTGCTGCGCGATGTTGGTAAGCATTTCCGCGTGGGCACCATGGTGAAGAAGGAGATTGTTGCGAAGCGCCTGAACTCTGATGAGGGTATTTCGTACACCGAGTTCTCGTACCAGATTCTGCAGGGCTTGGACTTCTTGGAGCTGAACCGTCGTTTCGGTTGTACTCTGCAGACCGGTGGTTCTGATCAGTGGGGTAACCTGACGAGCGGTACTGAGCTGATTCGTAAGGTGGAGGGTAAGAGCGTTCACGCTATTGGTACTCCGCTGATTACTAACTCTGATGGCACTAAGTTCGGTAAGAGCGAGGGTAACGCTATTTGGCTGAACCCGCAGATGTGCTCGCCGTACGCTTTCTACCAGTTCTGGCTGAACACTGCGGATGCGGATGTGCTGGATCGCCTGAAGGTGTTCACTTTCTTGACTCGTGCGGAGATTGCTGAGTTTGCGGAGAAGGTTGAGAAGGAGCCGTTTAAGCGTGAGGCTCAGAAGACTCTGGCGTACCTGGTGACTTCGCTGGTTCACGGTACTGAGGCTACTGATCAGGCTGTGGCTGCTTCGGAGGCTCTGTTCGGTAAGGGCGATTTCGCTGCTCTGGATGAGGCTACCTTGGAGTCTGTGGTTGCTGAGCTTCCTTCGGCTAAGCTGTCCGAGGACCGCCTGGATATGATTTCTGTTCTGACTGAGCTGGGCTTTGCGAAGTCTAACTCTGAGGCTCGTCGCATTCTGAAGGAGGGCGGCGCTTCGGTGAACGGCGTGAAGGTTCAGGGTGAGGACGCAGCTATTTCTAAGGATGATCTGCTGCACGGTCGTTTTGCGATGGTTCGCCGTGGCAAGAAGAACCAGGGCGCTGTAGAGCTGATCTAATACAGAGCTGGTTTAGTCTTCTCGATACATATAGATGGGGAGGGGTTCTTTTCTGCTGAGTGTTTAGTGCTGAGTATTCAGTACCGAATGTTCGGTGGGGGAGTGCCCCTCCTTTTCTGTTCCCTATATACGTTCCCTTTATATACAGAGCCCCTCCGTCAGAAGGGGCTCTTCTTGTATCGTTCTGCTGCCCTCTGGCTCTGGGTTTTCTTGGTTTGTCTTTGTTGACGAGGGCTTTAGGCGCCTTTCGACCCTGTTTTGGGGCTCCCGAGAGGGGAATTCGCAGATTTTTGAGGTTTCTAGAAGTTTTTTGAAGATTTTTTGCCACCCATAAAACGCACTGACTAGGTGTTTTGGTGTTTGTGAGGGTGTTTGAGACCCTTTCAAGGACCTATTTGTGGTCTACTTCACCCTATTTCGGGTTGCAGACCCATTTCGGCATCTGTATAGTTGTAT
>OAVW01000194.1_pt1 | contig 21009 bp, 18 predicted proteins | sample 1495321 | NCBI WGS metagenome assembly OAVW01 (sample SAMEA2580108, study PRJEB22360) | human gut metagenome | biome: human gut; feature: human-associated habitat; material: faeces | place: Denmark | collected 2008/2010 | reverse complement strand
GCGGCGACGGCCGCGGGGTCCGTGCCGGCCGCCGCGCCAAAGCGGATCTCGCCCGCATTGGTAAAGGTGAGCGCGCCGTTGAGGAACACGGCGTCCATGCCCTGGCAGATACCAAGAACGGTATGCTCCCAGCCAAAGCGTTCGGCAATCTTTTGCTCGCTCGTAATGCCGTTGCATAGCGAGGCGATGAGCGTGTTGGGTCCCACGACGCGCTCCATAGTCTTGAGTGCTTGGTCGAGACCGGTGGTCTTGACTGTCAGGATGACCAGATCGGCGGGCGTCGCCTCGCTGGCGCGGACGGACGTGAGATCGCAGGGCTTGCCGTTGACAGTGAGCGCATCGCCCGCGTGACGCTCAAAACGGGTGTCATCCATAACGTATTCGACGGCGTCATTGCCGAGGGCCCTGGCAATCATGCTGCCGTAGAGCAGGCCGACGCCGCCCTTGCCGATAAAAGCGACCTTGTTGATCTGCATGTGAATCATCTCCCCATGTAAAAGGCGCCCGCGTAAGGGGCGCCTGATGGATTGTATGCTGCCAGGGTGATTGGTGGGTGCGCGGGGCGGCTGTTATAAAAAAGAAACGTTTGCCTGGACGCTACGCTGCAGGGCAGACCGCAAAGACATGCGCGTGGTCATGCCCGGCTCCTTTCATCGGGCTTTTTGCTGATGTTAAAGCGGTGCCGTGACGGCTCGATTTCTGCTGCGTTACGATACGTTCTCGATTGCGATTCCACGATGTTTCGGCTGCGTGACCATTGTGTTTCGCCTTGCCGGGGCGCTGATGGCGAAGGGAGGGGCCGTGCAATACCGTGTTGACCCCAAAAGTGGTAACCGAATATCCGCTCTGGGTCTGGGCTGCATGAGGTTTCCCGGTGCGCCGGGACACCCCGATGCGAAGACCGCCGACGCTATCATCTCCCGTGCGGTGGAGCAGGGGATTAACTACCTGGACACGGCCTATCTCTATCCCGGCAACGAGGCGTGCATGGGCGCTTCGCTTGAACGATTGGGGCTGCGTGACCGGGTGTTGCTGGCGACCAAGTTGCCGCATGCTTCGTGCAAGTGTGCGGAGGATTTCGACCGGTTCTTCGATGAGCAATTGCGCCGCCTGCGGACCGACCATATCGACTATTACCTCATGCACAACATTACCTCGCCCGCCCAGTGGGAACGTGTGGTGGCGTTGGGCATCGAGGACTGGATTGCGCGCCAAAAGGCTTCGGGGCGCATTCGCCAGATCGGTTTTTCGTACCACGGCAGTGCGGCGGACTTCCTCACGATGCTCGATGCGTATGTGTGGGACTTTTGCCAGATCCAGTACAACTACGCTGGAGAGCGATATCAGGCGGGAACGGCGGGGCTCATGGCCGCCGCCGAGCGAGGTCTCGCGGTGTTTGTGATGGAGCCGCTTTTGGGCGGACGCTTGGCAGGCAAATTGCCTCCGCGGGCGCGCGCTGTTCTCGATGGTGCATGCGATCGGCATTTGCATACGCCTGCCGCTTGGGGGCTCTCGTGGGTGTGGAATCATCCCCAGGTGACCATGTTGCTTTCTGGTATGACCGATACCGCGCAAGTGGACGAGAATTCGTCACTGGCAGACCTCGCGTTGCCGAATTCGATGACGGCCAACCAGCTCGACACGATTGCGCGCGTGTTGATGGAGTTTGAGAAATCGAACCGTGTGCCCTGCACGGGATGCGGCTACTGCATGCCATGTCCCAAGGGTATTAACATTCCCGGCTGCTTTGCCGCTTACAACGCGAGCTACGCGCACAGCTGGTTTACGGGGCTGTCTCAATACTTTACGGCGAGCGCGGTGCGCACGAGCGAGCCCAAGCTGGTGAGCAATTGCGTCAAGTGCGGTAAATGCGCACGTCACTGCCCGCAGCACATCGATATTCCCGAGCGTCTCGATGACGTGCGCCGACGTTTCCAGCCTGGCCCCGTAACGGCTGTGCTTAAAGCCTTCCGCACAACGCGCTCCTCATGATCCTTTTATATCTTGTGATGGAATAGTTCCTGTTTACGGCAGAATAGGGCAACAGCAGGAACTATTTCGCCGCAACTAATGGGAGACTATCGTGGGTGACCGAGGTTTACGTAATGATTCGCGTGAGGTTCGTTGGGGCATTTTGGGCGCCGGGCACATTTCTCATCGATTTGCATCGTCGCTCAAGAAGGTCGACGGGGCACGGCTGGTGGCTGCGGCCGGCCGCACTCCTGCACATGTCGAGGAATTTTGCCGAGTGTTTTCGATCGATGCTGCGCATGGCCATGTCTCGGTCGACGATAACGGCAATGCGGCTTATGACGCGCTGATTGCCGACCCCGATGTCGACGCAATCTACTTGGCTCTTCCGCATGGCATGCATACGCGTTGGGCCTGTCGCGCGCTGCGCGCCGGAAAGGCCGTGCTGTGCGAAAAGCCGGCCGTTTTGAGTGAGGAAGAGGCTCTCTCGATTGCCTCCACCTCTCGTGAGCGCGGCGTGCTGTTTATGGAGGCGATGAAGAATCGGTTTTGCCCGATGCGCACTCGCGTGAAGGACTTGCTTGCGTCGGGTGAGCTTGGCCGTATTGTCTCGATTGAAAGCGTGCAAAAGCTCGATTACGGCGAGCCTCCTTCGGGCTATCTGCTTGATCCGTTGCAGGGCGGCTGTCTATATGACATGGGCTGTTATGCGGTCGGTTGGTTTGAGGATTTGCTCGCGGGCGCGTGCGAGGTTTCGTCCCGTGAAGTTCGCTGGCGTGACGTATCGGGCGGCCGCGTCGATTGGGCCGACGAGATCCATATGAGCGTCGGCGGTATACCCATTCATATGGCGTGCGACGGCAAAGCAACATATGAAAGCCGCTTAACGATTGCCTGTGAGCGGGGCTCGTTGGAAATCGAGCGTCTCCATCGCCCCGAGCTCGCCCATGTGAAGTATTCCGACGGTCGAACGCTAGAAATAAATGCCCCGTTTGAGATCGATGATTTCTACGGCGAAATCCAGCATGCGACCCAGCTCATCTGGGCGGGGAAACTCGAAAGCCCCATCATGTCCCTAGCCGCCACACAGCGCTGCGCACGCATCATCGATGCGATTCGTTTGAAACTTTAGGGCGTGGGGCATGGCACCAGCGCTTGGAATGCCTGGAGGCCTTTGTCCCTGATGCCCCTTTTATAACTTGCGGTGGAATACGGTCTGTTTGCGCCAAAATAGGGCACCAATAGACCGTATTTCACCGCAACTGATAAGGGAGAGCTGGAGATGCTGACGATCGGGTGTCATCTTTCGACGACGAAGGGCTATCGGGCAATGGGGGAGACGGCGTTGTCCATTGGCGCCAATACCTTTGCATTCTTTACGCGCAACCCGCGCGGTGGCAAGGCAAAAGACCTTGACATGGATGACGTGGCGGCTCTGCGCGAGCTTATGGCGCAAAACGACTTTGGACCGCTGGTGGCGCATGCCCCGTATACCTATAACCCCTGCTCCGCTAAGGAGCGGGCGCGCGAGTTTGCCTTGGAGGCAATGGCCGAGGACTTGCAGCGTCTGGAAACACTGCCCGGCAACTACTACAACTTCCATCCCGGTGCGCATGTGGGACAGGGCTCCGACGTCGGCATTCAGATGATTGTCGACACGCTGTGCCAGGTGATGTTTGAGGGGCAGCAGACGACGGTATTACTCGAGACCATGGCAGGAAAGGGCACCGAGGTGGGCTGTAGCTTTGAAGAACTGGCGTGCATTATCGAGGGCGTTGCCGCCAAGCGCCCAGAGCTGTCCGATAAGCTGGGCGTTTGTTTGGACACCTGCCATGTGAGCGATGCCGGCTACGACATCATCCATGATCTGGACGACGTACTCGACGAGTTCGACCGCGTGGTGGGTATCGATCGCTTGCATGCCGTACACATCAACGATTCGAAGAACCCTTGTGGCGCCCATAAAGATCGTCACGAGTGCATCGGCAAAGGATACCTTGGCAGCGAGGAATTTGGTGGCGGTATGCAGGTTATGCAGAATATTGTATCGAATGGCCGTTTGCGTTCGCTGCCGTTTATTTTGGAGACTCCGAACGAACTTGCAGGTTATGCAGCTGAAATTAGACTATTAAGGTCATTGCAGCAGTAATAACTGTTACAAAGTGGAGTGTTCCATTCACGTTATGGGTTTGTTTCAATCAGTTTTCTCATTGCAGATTCGTAATTCCGGGTGCATAATAGCCAACAGTTTTTGCAGACCTCTGAATCAAACGAGGTCACCGGAAGGAGACTGATTATGAAGCTTAAGAAGCTTGGCGCATTTGCCGCCACAGGCGCCATGGCGCTCGCCCTCGCACTGACGGGCTGCGGCTCGTCCAACGCCACCTCTGGTTCTGATGCCGGTTCCAGCAGCTCTGACGACGCTAAGGTCGAGAAGGTCGACGGCTCCAAGGAGTACGCGCTCGTCAAGGACGGTACACTGACCGTCGGCACCTCTGCCGAGTACGCTCCGTTTGAGTACAAGGATGACAACGGCGATTATCAGGGCTTTGACCTTGAGCTCATCAAGGCTATCGGCGACAAGCTGGGCCTGGATGTCGAGTATGTCAACAATGACTTTGACACGCTGGTTCCGGGCGTCGCTTCGGGCGCCAAGTATGACGTTTCCATCGCGGCTATCACCGACACGCCCGAGCGTGAGAAGGAAGTCACTTTCTCTGATTCCTATTACATGGACGATCAGGCTATCGTGACCAAGGTCGATAACACCGACATCACGGCCGACAACTACAGCGAGAAGCTCAACAACGCTGACGCTACCATCATCGTCCAGTCTGGCTCGACCGCCGAGGCCTTTGCCCAGGAGAACTTCCCCAAGGCCAAGATTGTCCCCTACAAGGACGCTACCGAGTGCTTCAGCGCCCTGCAGTCCGATAAGGGCGACGCCGTAGTCACCAACCGCTCCGTTGCCAGCCAGCTGACCGCCGAGCAGTTCAACACCTGCCAGACCATCAAGCAGATCAGCACCGGCGAGGAGTACGCCATCGCCATCAACCAAGGCAACACCAAGCTCAAGGACGACATCAACCAGGCCATCAAGGACCTGACTGATGACGGTACCGTTGACGCCCTCATGGCTAAGTACAACATCAAGTAAAATAGCTACTTGATTGCGCGCGGGCCCTTTCCGTTTTGGCGGAGAGGGCCTTTGCGCTTCTTGAATGGGCGTCATCCCGCCCCGTTATGTCGGCAACTTAAACGTTAGGAGCCACCTTGTCTCGATTGAACCAAGGAGCTACGGGCCAGAGCTATCCACTGCCCTCGATGCTCCAAAAGCTGGCCTGCGCCCTGGCTGTGGCGCTCGCCTTGGTATGCGCGGGGGCCTGCGTGCCCTCGACTGCCCAGGCGCTTGAGACCGCAAAGATCACCGCCCGACCCAACACCGGTTCGGGTAGCGACGTGGTCGGTGGCACCGAGACGCGCATCACTTGGGAAGTTCAGGCCGATGCCGACGAGGAGCTGAGCGGTCTTTCTTTGACGTTTGTCGACGGCACGACGTTTGGTACCGATGACACGCGATTGACGATGCTCTCGGGCGAGGACCTCATGGATCGTACGCCCATGAAGCCCACGTGCAAGGCTGACGGCCAGACGCTCAAGATTGACTTTGGCGAGACGGCGCCTGCCGGCGGTTTTTTCCGTGTCGAGGTTTACGGTGTGACGTTTCCCGTCGAGGGCGGCGATGAGGCCTTTAGCGGCACCTATACGCTCGCCGACGGTTCGACCAAGAAGATTTCCAAGATTCCTCCCGTCGAGATTAAGGGCGTGACGGCATTCGATAACTTCCTGGCCGACCTTAAGGAACAGCCGTGGGTCGAGGCCTGGAACTCCAATATGTTTCTGCGCCTGTTCTTAAACCCGGTCATTTTGGTCCAAAGCCTGCCGATCGTCTTTAAGGGCTTCCTCATGTCGCTCTCGATCGTGCTCGTGGCGTTTCCGCTGGCAATCCCCTTTGGCTTTGCCTTGTCGCTCATGCGCATCTCCAAGTCGCGCATCCTGCGCTGTCTTGCCGGCATCTATGTGAATATCATTCGCGGTACGCCGGCGTTCCTGCAGATCTATATCGCGTTCTTCGGTCTGCCGTTGGCCGGCGTCAAGGTGGACGACTATGTCTTGGGCGTCATCGTCATGGCCATGAACTCGTCTGCGTACCTGTGCGAGATCTTCCGTGCCGGTATTCAATCGATCCCCAAGGGCCAAAACGAGGCTGCTCGCTCTCTGGGCATGAATGCCTTCCAGACGCTGCTCTACGTTATGATTCCGCAGACGTTCCGCAATGTTTTGCCTACGCTGACCAGCGAGTTTATCTTGCTTTACAAGGATACGTCGCTGCTTGCCGCCGTGGGTGTGGTCGAAATCGTCATGAACGCCCGTACCATCGTGGCCACGACGGGCTCCATTACACCGTACGTGGTTGCCGCCCTGTTCTATCTGGTCATCACCCTGCCGCTCGCTCGCTTGGTGAGCGGTCTTGAGGCGAGGCTTTTGGGTACGACCGAGACCAAGAAGAAGCGTCCCGCCAAGAGCGCCGGACAGGTTGTCGCGACGCCTGCCGATCACATCGCCGGTCTGTAAGGAGGTCCTATCATGAGCGAAACCAATAACTCGAACGAGGTCGTCGTCAGCATCAAGAACCTCCAGAAGGCCTTTGGCGATAACGTGGTCCTGCGCGATATCGATCTGGATGTGCATAGGGGCGAGGTCGTCGTAGTTCTGGGTCCTTCGGGCTCGGGCAAGTCGACGATGCTTCGCTGCATCAATCGTCTGGAGCATCCTACGAGTGGTTCGATTGTCGTCGAGGGCGTGGATGTGTGCGCCAAGGGCGTTGACCTCAATAAGGTGCGTACGCACTTGGGCATGGTGTTTCAGCAGTTCAACCTGTTCCCGCACCTGTCGGTCAAAAAGAACGTCATGCTTGCGCAGCAAAAGGTGCTCAAGCGCAGCAAGGAAGAGGCCGAGAAGATCGCCGTCGAGGAGCTGACCAAGGTCGGTCTTGCCGAGCGTATCGACTTTATGCCGAGCCAGCTCTCGGGCGGCCAGCAGCAGCGCGTTGCCATCGCCCGCGCCCTGTCGATGAACCCTCACGTTATGCTCTTTGACGAGGCCACGTCGGCGCTCGATCCCGAGCTGGTTCGCGACGTTCTGGGTGTCATGCGCGACCTGGCACGCGATGGCATGACCATGATCGTCGTGACGCACGAGATGGGCTTTGCCCGCGACGTCGCCGACCGCGTCGTCTTTATGGACGGCGGCGTCATTGTGGAAGAGGGTACGCCGAGCGAGGTCTTCGACCACCCCAAGAGCGAGCGCACCAAGGCGTTCTTGGGCAATATCTCGTAGCCGCTTTATATGACTGACATAGCAGAAAACGGGAGCCGGATGTGATCCGGCTCCCGTTTTTGTTGGGACGCGAATGTGTTTTGTTGCAATGCGCGTTGCGGGCGGAGCTCATTGCCGCTAGGCGAGCTCGGCTCCAAGGGCGCGGCAGGCCGCTTCGCTCTCATCATCGGGGGCGTCGTAGCAGATGACGGAATCGACGACGTTGACGCCCTCCTCGTCGGCGTCCGCCTTCCAGTTGTCCATCCATTCGCCCTCGGCCCACGAATAAGAGCCAAAGAGGACGACCTTCTTGTCGCCGAGGGTCTCCTTGACCTCATCCCACATGGGCTGGAACTCATCATATTCAAGCTCCTCGGAACCCATGGCGGGGCAGCCGAAGGCGATAGCGTCATAGCCAGCGGCCTTGTCTGCGGAGAAGTCGGCGCAGGAGATGACCTCTGCCTCGGCGCCGGCATCGGTTGCACCTTCGGCAACGAGGTTTGCCATGGCCTCGGTGTTGCCCGTGCCGCTCCAGTAGACGACGGCGATCTTGCTCATGTTGAGTCCTTTCAGTTGTGCGGCAGGTTGCCACGGCTTCTATGTTCTATCGGGTTGCCTGGGCAAGTTGCGCCAAGCTGTAGCCCTGCTGATAGACAAAGGTGAAGTATTGGGTGCAGGCGCGGTAGGCATCAAACGTCGCAAGTGCCTGCTCGACATTTGCGTAGACCTTCCAGGCCCCAAAGACCTTATAGTTCTCGCCGCGCTGGACGATAAACTCGTGCACGTCGTCGTAGGGATATCCTAGGAAGTAGCCTATTTCGTGCGGAAACTCGCAGGTGCAGTCGTTGCTGCAGCTAGCTTGCTGGGGTAGTGCGCATCGAGTCTGGCTACAGGCGCATTCCGCGACGTTATTACTCGCGAGCGTGATGCGTGATGCCAAATGCACAAGGCATGTCGAAAGGTCTCTCGTGTCGTAGCCTTCCGAGGCGAGCGCCGTTTTGGCGCAAGGGTCCGCGAAATAGGTGGTGAGGCTTTTGGCTCGGTACACGTACACGAGCGCTCCGCAGGGCCGCCAGACCAAAACACTCAGGTGGATGCCAAGCGGGTCAAGCTCGCGGTTGCACTGGGCGATAACGTTGAGCAGGCGTGCTCGGCGTTCTGCGATGGTTTCTGTTGCGGTCGAGCCGTCCCCGTGGGCGTAGGTGCCTGGATAGGTAAAGAGCGATGCCGGCTTGATGCCCGCGAGCGTGGGGGAGCAGTTGCGCACGACTGCTGCCTGAAACGTTGGGATGTCTATGGTTCGAGTCACGTCGCTCCTTACGGATCTAAACTGTTAGCCTAGGAAAACTTATACACGAAAGTAAGCCATGGTCAACAAAAAAGTTTGAAGAGGAAAACTAATTGACCGAACGGACATGATTTTGGGTTAAGATGGGGACACCCCATGGGGGTATCTAGATAGTGCTACTGAAAGGGGAACGCATGAGTGACTTGCTCAACCCTGCGAATCTCATCGTGCTGACCGTCATTGCCGTCGGCATGTTTTTTGGACTGCGTCGCATTGCCGCTTCGACACACGGGAAGAGTTGCTGCAGCGATGGTGCGAGCGGCAAGAAGGCCAAAAAGGTTGTGGTGGCAGACACCGACGAGTCCCACTACCCCTATCGTGAGGAACTCCTTATCGGCGGCATGAGTTGCGACGGCTGCGCCCGGAATGTGACGAATGCCCTCAATGCGCTTGATGGCGTGTGGGCTACGGTAACGTACGCGGACCACACGGCACGCGTGCGCTCGAAGCGCCCGGTTGATCGCGACACACTCGAGACGGCAGTGAGGGGTGCGGGCTATTACGTTATGAAAATGTAGGCGTTGCCCTCTCCGGTGGGTACCAGCCTCCTGCCCATTGTGACTATCGGCATCCAAAAATTTGCGCAAAAATAACCTTTAGATGCGGCAAAAGTGGAGTTTGGTGACGGTTTCGCGGAATTCGCTACCAATCGAGCATCTATGAACCCGTCCAAAAAATTACAGGTGTATATTTATACACTGATTATTGCTGTGCTCAGATTGCAATTAACCGTGGACAGAAATGAAGAATGCTAAAACTGGGCTTTAGGACAGGGGAGGCTATAACCTTATGAGACGAGTGGGAACACTTGGCTTGGTGGCAGCGCTTGCCGCTATCTTGGTATCGCCGCTGCCGGCGCACGCCGAAGACGCATCGGGTGCCGTTACCTACAATGCGGGAAATGGGTATTCCTTTGAGAAGCTCTCGCATCCTACGGTAGGAACGTCGCAGCCGGATGGCATCGTCGACTACCAGGGTAACGGTGCCGTTGCCGTTCCGGGCGCCGATGGTAATACGGCCAACAACGAAGGCGATCGCGGCCAGAGCTACACTTGAGCGGCTGCGAGCTATGGTGACTGGCTTTATGTGGGCACCTGCTATGCGGCGATGGGCAACACGCTGACGCTCATGAACAGCACGCTGGGCGATTCCTTTGATGTCGAAACCATGCGCCTGACGCTGGAGGCCATGTTTAACGGTACCTTCTTCTATGGACAGCAGAAGGAGGACGGCACGGCCGACAAGGACAGCGGCGGCATCTTGGTCAAGATCAATACCAAGACCGGTGAGACCAAGCTGCTACTCTCTGAATCGCTCAACGGCGTCGCTCCTTTGTTCCGCAATGCCGTGAGCTATAAGGGTAAGCTCTATTTCTGCGGCAGCGTCAGGACCAATGACGGCAAAGGCGGCCTGCCTGCTGTATACGAGATCGATCCTAAGACGGATGAGTACAAAGTTGTCTATCAGGGCCTTTCGAGCATGCAGGATTACGGTGCTGCCTACAAGCAGGGCATTTCTACCGGTATCCGCGGCATGTGCGTCCATGATGGCCAGCTCGTCATCAGTAATGTGGGTAAAGACGCGAACGGTAATTTTGTGTCGACAATCCTGACGTCGTCTGACCCCTCGAAGGGCCAGGACAGCTTCACCGAGATTGCCAACTCGGAGACGCTGTTTGGCTATCCGGCGATTCGCTATCAGGACAGCATCTACGGCGGCGCCATTTGGGATATGGTCTCGTACAATGGCCATCTCTATGCGACCATCTGCACCGGTACGCCCGAGAACGCTCCCGATGATAATTCCATGCAGTCGTTTGCCATGGTCCGTGGCGACAAGAATGCCGACGGCAGCTATTCGTGGACTCCCATTGTCGGCGATCAGAAGACGGACGGTGCAAAGTACTGCTTTGGCATCGATCCTGCCCGTACCCGTTCTGGCGCTGCCAACCTCATCGTCTACAACGACTACCTCTATATCGGTGAATACAACGACGAGGAGATTGCCCTCGAGCGCATCCTGTTCAACAAATCCAACACCGAAGAGGGCGGCAAGGGCAGCATGGGTGGCGTTGACTGCTCGTTTGTGAATGCCAATCTTGGGCAGTCGGTTAACATCTATCGCATGGACAAGGACGAGAACATGGAGCTCGTCGTTGGCGATCGCACCGACATGTTCCCCGAGGGCGGTATTTCCGGCCTGACTTCGGGCTTTGGCCGAAACGAGAACCAGTACATTTGGCGCATGCAGAAGTTCGACGGCAAACTGTATATCGGTACCTTTGATACCGCGAGCCTGCTTGAGCCGATCGGCCAGTTCTCCAATGGCGACATTATCGATATGACGCCCGAGGAGTGGGACTCTCAGGTTCAGCGCCTTAGGGACCTGCTCGATCACCTGCTCGACAAGAAATCGCCTGACGACCCCATCGTTCCCGTGAACACGCTTGCGGACGATGATTCAAACGAGGCCGTCGAGGTCGATGATTCGAACGAAGCTGCTGAGGTTGATGATTCAAACAAGGCCGTCGATGTCGATGACGAGAAGACCGAGGTTGCTAAGGGCTTTGGCGATCTGAGCGATGCGCTGGAGGATGCCGCGGGCGGTCTTTGCGATCAGGCCGCGACGATGTCCCAGGACTTTGAGGACGACGCCGCTTATGTCCAGAAGATCGATGGCGAGATCGCGTACTTCAAGTCCTTTGCCGACCAGTATCAGGACATGCTCGATAGCTATGAGAGCCTTAAGCAGCAGTACGAGGATGCCTATGGCACCGAGCTGCCGAGCGATATTCAGGATGCGCTCGATAAGCTGCTGAGCGAGGAGAACCTCAAGAAGTTGCAGAGTGTCCTTACGTGCATGTGTTACCTGCGCGATGCCGAGCGCGGCTTTGATATGTATGTGACCGAGGACGGCGTGAACTTTACGACGCTGACGACCAATGGCTTTAACGATCCGTATAACCATGGTCTGCGCACCTTTGCGGTGACCAACCAGGGTCTGTGCCTTGGTACCGCCAACCCGTTCTATGGTTGCCAGGTCTGGATCCAGCGCAAGGAGAATTCGGAGAATCCGGTTGATCCCGGTACTCCGGATCCGACGGAACCCACCGATCCTTCGCAGCCGGGTGGCGGCGATCAGCCTGGCGGCAGCCAGACGGGTGGCAACGACCAGTCGAGCAGCACCACGACCACCGTCACGACGACCGCTAAGAAGACTCCGAAGGACGGCTCGCTGCCTCGCGCTGGCGACTCGACCCTCACGCTGGTCTTGGGATTGCTGGTTGCAGCTGCCGCAGTGCTTGGCATTGCTCTCGTCTTGCGCAAGCGTTCTCGTCGCTAGGCTCGTCCGCGTAGCTCAATGTCCTGGATATCGTCGAAGTTGATGGCGATATCCCTGAGTTTGAGCAGCTTGAATGCGGGTAACGCTTCGTCGAGAATGCCCGTGCGGCTACGATAGCCGTACGTATCGTAATAGGTGACGCGCACCAAGTCGCCGCGTTTGAGACCCTCGAGCTTTTGCGAAAGCTCGAGGGCTTTTTCTTCCGTGAGCTCACGTTTTTGCTCGACGGTGATTTCCTGCTTGCGCACGAGTTCGTAGTATCCCGTGAGGGCGGCAAAGGGCATAAACTGTGCGGCGCGGTTGGCGCGCACGGCACCGTTGGCAGTGAGGTTGGGGTCGGCTGCGCGGCGTCTGCCCTCGGGGTCCGCCAGGCGCTCGAAGGCGGTCGGCGGGCGCATGGGCTGTTGTTTGGGTTTAGGCACGGTGTCCTCCAACTTGATCGTTGCGCTCGCGCGCGGTGGCGCCGGCGGTAAAGCTTAATCCCTTGACGAGCGCGTTCTTGCCGTACTTGCCTTTCACGGCCAGGACGGCGCGCGCCAGGTCGCGCTCGCGCTCATCGGCCTCGATATCGCTGAACAGATCGATGGTGGCAAATTCCTCGGGCACAAGATTGCTAAAGCCCAGGTTGATGCGCTTGACCGGTCGTTTGGGATCGACAGTCTGCGCCCAGAGCTCATCGAAATAGCCCATGATCTTCTTAAACGAATTGGTACGCTCGGGCAGCTTGCGCGAGGCGTTGGAGTGCGCAAAGAGCGCGGCATAGCCACCACGCGGTTTGCCACCATGCTCTCCCACAAAGATGCCATCGATTGCCTGCGCTTCGCGCACCAGGCGGCGCCGTTCGTCATCGCGCTGGACGGGCTTGGGAGCACGGGGCGCGAGCTCGGGGCCGGCGGTTGCGGTGGGTTCGATGCTCGACGTACTCGAGCGCAGGTGTCCGCATCCGTCCACATATTGTGCAGTACCGCTGGCATCAAGCCTGCGTATGTCGGCGCGCTCGCTCGCGTAGCCCACAAAGAGCGAGATGCTGTCGCAGACCACGTGCTTATCGATCAAGTCCAACACGGCGTTGTCGACCATCTCGCGCAAGACGGTGTAGGCCTGCTCGTAGGCATAGCCCTTCGAGAGCACCTGTCCTGTGGTGGTCGAAGTTGCTTGCGGGCGATAGGCTTGGATATCGGCGATGGTTGTCGGCTCGCGTCCGAAGGCGTGGTCGATGAGATACTCGGCATTGACGCCGAGCTCGTCGTAAAGCAGGTTTTCGTCGAGCGCCGCGACGCCCATCAGATCGTAGACGCCGTATTTTTCGAGTCGTGCTGCCACGCCGGGGCCGATGCCCCAGATATCGGTGATGGGACGATGGGGCCAGATTTCCTTGCGAAAGGTCTCATCGTCGAGTATGCCGATGCGGCTGGGGGCGTGCCTGGGGGGGAAATTGCGTCACTACATGGTGCTTGGCGGTGATATCGAGTGCAACCTTGGCCTGGAATAGGTTGGGGCCGATGCCGACCGTCGCCGTGATGCCGGTGCGCGCCAGGACCTCGTCGCGCAACATGCAGGCGAAGCCTTCCGCATCGGTGTGATAGAGGTCCAGATAGGGTGTCACGTCGATAAAGCACTCGTCAATTGAGTAGACGTGCACGTCCTGGGGGCTGACGTATTCCAGATAGATGCCGTAGATTTGCGCCGACACCTCCATGTAGTGCTGCATGCGCGGCACTGCTTTGATGCAGTCGATGCCGTCGGGAATCTCGAACAGACGGCAGCGGTTGTGAATACCTAAGTCCTTCATGGCCTGCGTGATAGCGAGGCAGATGGTCGTGCGTCCGCGCGATTCGTCGGCAACGACCAGGTTGGTGGTGAGCGGATCGAGCCCACGGTCGACGCACTCGACGCTGGCATAAAACGTCTTGAGGTCGATGCAGATATAGGTGTGCTGCTCGTGCGCCATCCGTGCCCTTCCATCAAACACATGTTCTTATCGAATACCTGTTCGATAATACCCGCTTGCACGGACACCGTCAAAATCTGTCCCTTTTTGGCAAGTATGGTCGTGCGGCTTCATCGGGGTTTTAACGCAGCCCTAAAGAGCGCGAAACAGCTCGGAAAAGCTCGCTTCGTAGCATGAGCCTAACGATCGATACCACCATAAAGCACGGAAGGGTTGTGGGGATAATGGTCAACTATGGGTTTGGTATGCCGACGCGCTTGGTTGCGGATGGGGATGTGGCTCGCTGGTGCGGGCGATTGGTTGCCCACTATGGCGGCACCAAGGCACTGGTCGTGCTGGGAGGCGACAAGCACACGCGCGATGAGCTCGTTTCGGCGGCGCTGGGCTCGCTCGATCGTGCCCTGCTCGAACGCGTACTCTTTCGTTGCGGTTCGGCCGGGGGCGACGGGGGAGACGATTTGGTCGATGAGGCCGTAGCCCTGGCAACCGATGAGGGCGTGGACTTTGTCCTGGCGATTGGCGATGCCGATACGGCGGGCTTTGCGCGCGAACTCGCTCGTCGCATGGCCATGCTCGATGCCGGCGAGGACGGCTTTGTGCCTTATGGGTGCATTGTCTCGGAGGGCAAGGTGCCTGCCGTCGCGGGAGCCGGCGAGGTTCCCGTTTTTGCCATTATCGCTCCCGAATTGCTTGAGGGCATTGGGTCTCCTCTGCGCGAGTTGCTCGGTAGCGTCTGCGCCGCGGCCTAATATTTGCCATAAAAGGACAGGTTATTTTTGGTTGGTAAAGCGTTTGACCTGCCAAAATAAGCCTGTCCCTTTTTGATCGGTTGCCGTTTGGGGGCCGATTGGCAACGCTCGCTGATTGTAGTCTTGACCTGCGCTAGAATAGTGGCATCTGAATGTCCGGGCGCATGGAGGCGTGCGCCCGTATGCTGAGGAGGACTCTATGGCAACTGTTGCCGCACCTATCGATGCTACGTCGACTGCCGCTTGGAAGGCACTCGAGGCCCATCAGGAGAAGCTCGAGGCCGAGGGTATCGACCTCAAGGCCTGGTTCGCCGCCGATGCCGAGCGCGTGAACAAGCTGAGCTTTGACGCTGGTGACCTGCACTTCGATCTGTCGAAGAACCTGGTGACCGATGAGACCGTCAAGCTGCTGTGCGATCTTGCCCGCGAGGTGAAGCTCGAGGAGCGCCGCGATGCCATGTTCTCCGGCGAGCACATCAACACCACCGAGGACCGCGCCGTCCTGCACACCGCGCTGCGCCGTCCGGCAAGCGAGAAGGGCCAGCTCATCGTCGACGGTCAGGACGTCGTCGCCGACGTGCACGAGGTCCTCGACCGCATGTATGCCTTCGCCGAGCGCGTGCGCTCCGGTGAGTGGAAGGGCGTTACCGGCAAGAAGATCGAGCACCTGGTGTCCATCGGCATCGGCGGGGCCGCTCCTGGGCCGGGCCACGCCCAGACGAAGTGCTCCGATCTGGGCCCGGTCATGGCCTACGAGGCTCTGCGTCCCTATGCCGACGCCGGTATCGACTGCCGCTACATCTCCAACATCGACCCCAACGACCAAGCCGAGAAGCTTAAGGGTCTGGATCCCGAGACCACGCTCGTGATCATCGTCTCCAAGACCTTCACCACGCTCGAGACCCTCACCAATGCCCGCGAGGTCAAGACCTGGATGCTCGAGCAGCTCAAGGCCCAGGGCGCCATCGACGGCTCCGATGAGCAGAACGCCGAGGCCGTGGCAAAGCACTTCGTCGCCGTCTCCACCGCACTCGAGAAGGTTGAGGCCTTCGGTATCGACCCCGCCAACGCCTTCGGTTTCTGGAACTGGGTTGGCGGCCGCTATTCCGTTGACTCCGCCGTGGGCCTGTCGCTGATCGTCGTGCTCGGCCCCGAGCGCTTCCAGCAGTTCCTCGAGGGCTTCCACGCCATCGACGAGTACTTCTGCAACACCCCGCTCGAGAACAATGCCGTCGCGCTGATGGGCCTGTTCAACGTCTGGTACGTCAACTTCTTCGGTTCCAAGAGCCACGCCGTGCTGCCGTACTGCCAGTACCTGCACCGCTTCCCGGCCTACCTGCAGCAGCTCACCATGGAGTCCAACGGCAAGCATGTCCGTTGGGACGGCAGCGCCGTGACCTCCGACACCGGTGAGATCTTCTGGGGCGAGCCCGGCACCAACGGCCAGCATGCCTTCTACCAGCTGCTGCACCAGGGCACCGTGGTGGTTCCGGCCGATTTCATCGCCTTTGCCAATACCGCCAACCCTGCGACCGATAGCGGTCAGGACGTGCATGAGCTGTTCCTGGGCAACTTCCTGGCCCAGACCAAGGCGCTCGCCTTTGGCAAGACGGCCGACGAGGTTCGTGCCGAGGGCACGCCTGAGCAGATCGTCCCGGCCCGCTGCTTTGAGGGCAACCGTCCGACGACCTCGATCTTCGGCGACACGTTGACCCCGTTCGCGCTCGGCGAGCTCATCGCCCTGTACGAGCACATCACGTTTGTCGAGGGCACGGTCTGGGGCATCGACTCCTACGACCAGTGGGGCGTCGAGCTGGGCAAGCAGCTTGCCAAGCAGATCACCCCGGCCTTCCACGATGACGCCGCCAAGGCCGAGCAGGACGCTTCGACCCAGGCGCTCATCGAGTTCTATCGCGCGCATCGCAAGTAGTCGCTGCTGTTAACGCATCGCGCCTTATAGTCAGGGGCCCGTATCCTATCGGATGCGGGCCCCTTTGCTTTGCCGTGGTCCCGGGGCGCACGGCCTTTAAGGACCTTCGCCGGAGCGTCGCGTGCTGCGAAGGCCCTGCGTCTAGAGCTCGGCCTCCGCATGGCCTCGCTGCGCCTCGGGCAGCTCCCCGTAGAGCGGATGGTCTTCGAGCCTAAAGCGCTCGACCTGTTCGGGAGTGTGGCCGCGGACGAACAGCCACGAGCGATCAATCGGCGTCGCCATGAGCGTGCTGGGCAGCGCGTCGGCGCGGTCGGAAAACACCCGGGCACTCTCGGGATCCTGGAACGCCAGCACCAGATGCGTGTCGCAGTTGCCCATGATGGAGCGTGCGCGTGCCTCGCCATAGAGCGCATCGAGCTGGTTGGTCGACTGCAGCAGCAGCGTTGCCCAGATGTTGCGGCTTCGGATAATCGAGAGCACGTTGTCGATCTGGGGGATCTGCAGATTTGCGAAGTCATCGAGCATAAAGCGCACGGGCCCGGGCAGGCTGCCGTCGGGCTGCCTATCGGCCTCACGAATGAGGCCCATAAACGCCTGCGAAATAAAGAGGCCGGTCAGCGGATCGAGATTGCGGTCAATATCGCTCACGGTTACAAACAGGGCGCAGGGGGTGTGTCCCATGGAAGCGAAGTCCACCTGATGGCACTCACGATAGAGCTGTGCCGCACCGTCGAATCCCAGACACATGACCTTTTCGGCAAGGATGCCGACGATGCTCGCGTGCATGCGCTCGGCATTTTGCGTAATGGCGTAGCGCCGCCATAGCGAGAGGGCATAGCTTTGGGGGTCGGTCGTGATCAGGTCGTCAAACAATCGACCCGTGGCACCGTCCTGCAGGTGCTCGATCAGCTTGATGACCGAGCTGATCGTCTGCTCGTCGGCGGGTAGCTGTTCGGTGACGTAGGCGATAAGACACGACAGCAGGTTTGCCGCCGCATGATCCCAAAAAGGCTGGTTGTTGTCCTCGATGGGGCAGATGGCCTTTGCCACCGAGAGGATGTCCTGCTGGTTGGGCCTGCCGTCCGCCTTGCGGCGAATGTGCCTCAGGGGGTTGTAGCCGCAGCGCTCGATGCCGGGCGCAAGGGCCGGGACGGTGTTGAGGTCGGCGAAGTTGAGACATTGCACGCGGTAACCGTGGGCTGCCAGCACGGGTCCCACTTCGCGACAGAGCGTGCCTTTGGTGTCGAGCACGATGTAGCTTGCGTTCATTTGCAGCAGGTTGGGCTTGAGGACGTTTCGGGTCTTGCCGGCTCCCGAGGGGCCGATCACAAGTGCATTGTTGTTGAGTCCCGTTTGGCGGGTGTCGCAGGAAAGCGTTCGATCCTTGGCGAGGATGGTGGACGATGCGGACTCAGATGCGGCGAGGCGGCTGGCGAGGTTAGACATGGGCGACCTCCTTGGTGGTCGAGAGGATTTCGTGGGCAAAGCCGAGCTCGACGGCGCGCTCGGCCGAAAGGTAGGTGTCTTTTGCAGTGAGGGACTGGATGCGCTTGGGCGTGAGGCCGCTGCGGTCCGAGAGGATTTGCGTGAGGGTCTTGCGGGTCTGCATGAGACGCCGGCTGGTTTCCTGCAGCGCAAGTGCCGAGCCGCCTGCCCCCTGGGGGATCAGCGGGTCGTGAATCATGAGCTCTGCATGGGGCGCCATACGGCGAACGTCGCCGCCCATAAAGATCACGGCGCCCATGGACGCGGCGAATTCCAGGCAGACGGTGCGGATGGGGCACGATGCGAGGCGCATGGCGTCATAGATCGCAAGACCCGATCGCACGCTTCCGCCGGCGCTGGCGACAAATATGGTGATGGGGCGGCTGGGGTCGGTGGCATCGAGCAGGCGGATCTGCTGGCATAGGTCGTGGGCCATCGGGCTTTCGATGTTTCCCATGACGGAGAGCTCGCGACGGGCGAGCATCTCATCGTAAATGCTGGTGAGCGTGATACCTCGGGCGGATTCACGCATGGTGAGGGGGCTGATGATGGGGGAATGATTGGTGTCCATGAGGACTCCTTTCTGTTGGTTGTGTTGTGGAATAGGATTGTTGCCCGCGGGGGGTCTGGCGGGCTACGGGGTTCGTCCGAGCCTGAGATCGAGCTCGGTTGTGGGGCAGGCTGCCTGTTCGTGCGGCTCGCAAGCGCCAAGGGCTCCAAAGCGATGGAGCGTTGCGACGGGCGTGGTGTAGGCGAGCCGCAGCTGATGCTCGACAGGGGCACATCCGTCATTTTTGTAATGAGCCGCGTAGTACTGCGCGATGCTGGCGTTCATCTCGCTGCCATTGCGATGGCGCTCAAACTGGCGTCTGCAGGTCTCGATGATCTTTGCTACCGACTTGGGTGCCGTCGCGGGAACAAGGGCGAGATAGCCCTCAAATAGCTCGTTGATGCTCAGGAGGCACAGCAGGTCGATCAGCGTCCTTATGGCTACTCCCTCGGCAGAAAAGTGCGCGGTCATGCGGTTATATCGGTTGCGGTCGACGATGGCCGCATGGGGTCTTGGAGTTTTCTGCCCCGTGGTCCCGGGCTTTTGCCGCGCCTGTGTATTGAGCTCGACGTTGCAGCGCTTGAGGCCGTCCAACGGAAGGAACAGTGCGGTGCGCAGGGTGTTCCGCTTGCTTTCGAGTTCATGACGCTCGTCGGGTTCCCATTCGAGCTTGAGTTTCGTGTCGAGCGCCGTAAGCATATGGGCTAGGCAGCCTACGGTAAGAACGTACGAATCGTTGTCGCGTTTTGGGGCATAGGGGTCTGTCAGCTTGCGAATGTCGGGGTCGCCCATGATCTTTGTGCAGCGCTTCAGCAGTTGAGGGTGGTCGGCCAAGATCGTCGCGAGCGGTAGCGACGCGTAGTTCTTGATGGTCGCGGCGGCAAAGGCGGCGTCATATTCGTTTGCATATGCTTGCTCAATGCGGGCATCCAGAATGCTTTTCTTATCGCCGTCTTCAGCGTGGTGGTTTGTCATAGCTTCTCCAATCGGTTGATGTTCGTGCTGTTTGTTGATGTGTTGGTTGTCGTGAGTGATGTGCTTGCCGTGGGTGATGTGCTGACGTTGGGGTGCTATGCGGTTTTCAATGAGCCCGTGAGGCAGTTGCTGCAGGGGCGGGATGGAACGGCCCATGCAAGGCGGAAGGCATCGTGCTCAAAATCGAGACAGCAATGCCCTGGGTGCCTCACATGTGGCAGTTACCTCATTAAGTTGTCATTGCGTTTGGGGTTGTACTTTGCCGATCTTCTTTCTCTTACACGCTAAAAACTGAAATTTCATATGCTCGATCTACTTAAAACCGCAACGGCGGTCTTTTATCAACTTATATGTCGGAACGCGTCTTTGCAAGTACTTTTTTGCGTTTGTTTCAAATGGGGTGGTTTTGCAACCGTCACGCGCCACGCTATGCGAACGTGCCCCTTTTCTGTTGTCGGTCGGATACGATGAGTCGCGTGACGTCGTCAGAGGTCGAATTCGACCGCTAACGACGTTGTGCAGCTCATCATTTCTGGTCGCAAACAGTAAAGGGGCATGAGGGTGTATTGAGGGGGGGGATGTCTTGCTGTCGGCATCCGCGTGCGGTGCCATTCGCTGTCTGTAAATATACGTTTACAGCTAATTTCATACCACTTGTCGGAATGCGGACGCTGTCCTTGTATGTCGGGCGTACATTGAACGTGGTTTTTCGCGTGAAACCACGAATCGGTTGTCAGTCCTGAACAAGGAGGCCCAGCATGACACTTGCCAAACCCATCAATAAATACATCGACTATATCGATGCCCCCGAGGACACGTTTGAGCAGTATGTCGAGAAGGCGTTAAAGTACAACTTTCGCTGCGTATTTGCGAACCTTCAGGAGTACGAGACGGGCCGCGCCATGCTCGAGGGCTCTGACATCATCCTTGCCGGCGCCATCGACTTTCCCCAGGGCACTATGACGCTTGAGGAGAAGCTTGCGAGGTTTGAGGAATACGCTGCGTGTGGCTTTACCGAGATTGACTACGTTTTGAATCAGGGGTCGATCGAGAACCGCGATTTTGATGCCATCGAGCGCGAGATGACTACCATTGCTGATTTTTGTCGCGCGCATGGCATCACTGACAAGGTAATCGTCGAGATGTGCAAGCTGGACGGCGACGACGCCGCCAAGCGCCGTGTATGCGAGATCGCGCTGGAGGCCAAGCCGGGATTCCTTAAGACATCGACCGGCAGAAGCTTTGGCGGTGCTAAGCTCGAGGACGTGCGGCTGATGCACGAGGTGCTCGGCGATGCCGTGGCAATCAAGGCGGCGGGGAACAACCTTG
>OAVW01000182.1_pt1 | contig 21534 bp, 14 predicted proteins | sample 1495321 | NCBI WGS metagenome assembly OAVW01 (sample SAMEA2580108, study PRJEB22360) | human gut metagenome | biome: human gut; feature: human-associated habitat; material: faeces | place: Denmark | collected 2008/2010 | reverse complement strand
GTTCCTCTGCACGGCCCGGCGGCGCCGCCGCCCACCCCCCCTGCCACACCGACTCCTAGCGCACCGGCGGCACCGGCTCGCCCGGCACGCGCCGCATCCGATGAGGACTACGTCTCTGAGGATGATGAGAAGGTCGAAAACAGCACCTTCATCGGTCTGCGCGCTATCGAAAAAATTATTGGTGGCACCGTCATTGACGAACGCCCCCTGCACCAGCCCTAATCCAGGGTTGTAGGTGCCGCGCCCGCCATCGCACCGATGGCGGGCGCACTCATTCCAGCCGCATACTCGCTACGCGAAACGCCCCTAAACTGTCAGGGGTTGGGTGCATACTCATAACGTCGCCCAAGAACAGCGCACCAACGCACCAGCACAACACACCGCATCTGAAGGAGAAGCCATGTACGAGGGAGCAGTTCAAAACCTCATTGACGAGCTCGGCCGCCTGCCGGGTGTGGGCCCCAAGTCGGCTCAGCGCATCGCTTTTCACATTCTGAATGCGGATGCTGCCGATATGGCGCGCCTAGCCAACGCGATTTCCACGGTGAAGACCAGCGTCAGTTTCTGCGAGGAGTGCGGTAACGTCTCCGAGACGAAGCTGTGCACGATCTGTCGTGATGAGCGCCGCGACCCGTCCGTGCTGTGTGTGGTCGAAGAATCGAAGGACGTGGTCGCGATTGAGCGCACCCGTTCTTTCACCGGCCGCTACCATGTGCTCGGTGGCGCTATTAACCCGCTGGCGGGTGTGGGCCCGGAGCAGCTGCGTATTCGTGAGCTGGTGTCCCGCCTGGCGGATGAGCGTATCCAGGAGATTATTCTGGCGATGGACCCGAACCTTGAGGGCGAGGCAACCGCAACCTACCTCTCGCGCATGCTCGTGCCGCTGGGTGTGCGTCTGTCGCGCCTGGCATCGGGTCTTCCGGTCGGTGGCGACCTGGAGTACGCGGACGAGATTACCCTGGGCCGCGCGCTGGAGGGCCGCCGCGTCATTAGCGAGGGCACAGCGGTGGCTCATACTGCCGCCGAGGATTTTGAGCGCGTGAACCGCGAGGAGGAGCAGGAGCGTGAGCAGGCGGCTCAGGTTCAGGCTCAGGAGGCGAAGCAGAGTCGTCGCCGCTGGAATTCGAGCATGTTTGATGACCTGGATTCTGCCGTTTCTGCCCCGCAGGCGCCCGCCACTGAGGGTGTGCAGGGCACGGTGGATGAGCAGCTGATCGAGCGGGTTCTGCAGGAGGCTGAGGAATCAGGCGACAAGAAATCCGGCGAGGAAGAATCCGGTGACGAGGAATCCCACCGTGAGGGATCCCCTGCCAATTCTGGTGCGGGCTCTGCCCCTGAATTGGCAGAAGCAACCCCTGACTTGGGCGAAGACTCCGTTGAGGGTACTCCGGCGAGCGCCGCCTCCGAACCCGCTTCCGAGCCCACTGAGGCACCCGCAACCGAGCAGGCGGAAGATGCGCCGGAGGTGTTCCGCGCCCCGGACTATGAGGAGAAGATTCGCACTATTCAGAACGCCCCGTTACGCACCCCGAAGCCGGACGTTCCGCCGCTGCCGGGTGTCACGTACGTGAACCCGTGGACCTAAAAACTAGCCCTCTCAGGCTTACTGTGCCCGCCTCCGCGCCTTCGCCTCCATACCCTGCATCGCCACCGTGTAACACTACGTAATATTTCACGGGGCAATACATACGGGGGCGCAGTTCGCCGCCTGCACTGAACGCCGTCTACTATAAATGAGGAGCCGGCGTCTGCCGGCAGCACACAAAGTAACTGACCTGGAGATATCTATGAGCCTGATCGTCCAAAAGTTCGGCGGTTCCTCCGTAGCTGATGCGGAGGGCGTAAAGCGCGTTGCCCGCCGCGTCGTGGACACTCAGAAGGCAGGTAACGATGTGGTCGTCGTGGTGTCCGCTATGGGTGACACCACCGATGAGCTGCTCGACCTTGCCGCAGAGGTCACCAGCAATGTCACTCCTTCTCGTGAGCTGGACATGCTGCTGACTGCCGGTGAACGCATTTCGACTGCCATCCTGTCGATGGCTATTAACGACCTGGGTGCTAAGGCCCAGTCTTTCACTGGTTCTCAGGCTGGCATGATTACTGACGGCGTGCACGGTTCTGCGCGTCTGGTTGAGGTCAACCCGGAGCGTATCCGTGAGTCGATTGACGCTGGCAATATTGCGATTGTGGCTGGTTTCCAGGGTGTTCACCGTCAGAGCGGTGATATTACGACTCTGGGCCGCGGTGGCTCCGATACGACCGCTGTTGCACTGGCGGCTGCCCTGAAGGCTGATGTGTGCGAGATTTACTCGGATGTGGACGGCGTGTTCACTGCCGACCCGCGCATCGTGCCGACCGCGCACAAGCTGGACACCGTCACCAGTGAAGAGATGCTGGAGATGGCGGCGAATGGTGCGAAGATTCTGCACCTGCGCAGTGTCGAGTATGCTCGTCGTTTTAATTTGAAGCTTCACGTGCGTTCTTCGTTCTCGAACCTTGAAGGCACCATTGTGATCCCGGAGGACTCCGCGGAACTGACCCCCACCCATCTGAAGGAGATTCCCTTGGAACAGCCCCTGATTTCTGGTGTTGCACACGATCGTAGCCAGGCGAAGATTACCGTTGTTGGTGTTCCGGACGTTCCCGGTTCGGCAGCGAAGGTGTTCGGCCTGATTAATGAGGCGAAGGTTAACCTGGACATGATTGTTCAGAACGTGCCGACTGACCGCCCGAATGTGACTGATATTTCCTTCACTCTGGATCAGGCTCAGGGCGATGCTGCGCTGAAGGCGCTGAAGGCTGCGCAGGCTGAGTTGGGTTTCCAGGAGGTTATTTACAACGAGTCGGTTGGTAAGCTGTCGCTGGTTGGCGCGGGTATGAAGACTAACCCGGGTGTTTCGTTCACTTTCTTTGATGCGCTGTCGACTGCTGGCGTGAATATTGACATGATTTCGACGTCTGAGATTCGTATTTCGGTGATTACTGAGCTGAGCAAGCTGGATGAGGCTGTTCGTGCGGTGCACACTGCGTTCGGTCTGGATGCTGAGGGTGAGGCTACTGTTTACGGTGGTACTGGCCGCTAGGGTTTAGCTCGTTTGTGAGCTGTACGCTTCGGTAAGGGGCGGTGCTGGTTTGGTCCGGCGCCGCCCCTCCCCTTTTCTGTTTACAGGTGAAATAACTGAAACGCTTTACAGTTATTTCAGATAGGGGTAAGGTTGTGTCAACCGTGGATGAGCTTCTCGCCGAATGATATACCCCCATCGACGTGGCATCTTCGGATGCTTATTCGCCCACCCCCAAGGAGAAGATAATGACCACCACCCTAACCAGCCCTCTGGAGGAAGATACCCTCAGTCAGGCTCGCGCAGAGGCACGGGAAATCCTTAAGAACTCTGAAGAAACCACCATTGAGCTGACCGTTTCGGGCCGAGAAAGCCAGCAGCTTGGCGATGCCCTCAACCAGGTCATTCAGCACGTCCTGCATGCCCTGGCTAACGGGCAAAATATCGATGTTCAGGTTGTCCCTCACGATTTGACGACGACGGTTGCGGCGCAGCGTATCGGTATTTCACGCCCGACACTCATGAAGGCTATTCGCTCTGGTGACCTCCCGGCGCATAAGGTGGGTAGCCACTTCCGTATCCGCACCGAGGATGCTGATGCTTTCCGTAAGGGACTTCTCAAGAAGACCGTTGCTCAGAAGGAGCAAGCTCTCAAAGAGCTCTGGGAACTCGAGGATGAACACGGTCTTGTTGATGCCCTCGGAGGGCCCGCATGGTAGCCTCCAAATACTCTGTTCTGCTGGATACAAATATTCTGATGTCCAAAACTCTTCGGGATTGGATTTTATTGTTGGCGGTGAAGAGTGAATACGAGTTCTTTACGCCTCACGTCTCCAGTGGAATTATGGATGAGTTCGGCTACCATGTTCGTCGAGCCAATCCAGCGATAAGCGATGTTGTCCTTGAAAACTGGAAGCAACAAATCATCAGGTCCTGCATCTCGTGCATCTCCGGGTTTCCTGTCGAAGCTCCTGTTTCCTTCCCCGATACGGATGATCTTCACGTACATGCCGCTGCCCAACATGGCGCCATGCACGCATTAGTCACTGATGACCGCAAACTGCTCGATTATGCTTCCACGGAAGAAGCTCAGAATATTCAAAATTATGAGACGCTCAGCGCGGATGATTTTCTGATGCAGCTCACCGAATACGCTCATCCCTCCTTATTTGCGGAGGTCTATCTTTTCCAGGAATCCTACGCTCGCTCTAAGGGGTTCACGGAGATTGATATTCCTCGCGCACTTGAACGAGCAGGGGCGGGTCAATTTGCCCGTTATCTTAGGACTGTGGTGATTAATAGCCCACAGTTTGTCGATTTTGAACGTGAGTTTTACGCGTCATCTTCCGGTGAGTAGAATCCACTCCCTACCTTGTCACGGCATCGTTTAGGCTAGAAGCATGAGTAGTGTTGTTTTTTCCCAGGTGATGGATGCCCGTCGATGGCGTGCCGCAGAGGCCGCACATGAGGCGCGTGCCGGCCGCTACGCCGACCCGTTTGCGCAGCGCCGCGCCCGCCACGAAGTGCACCCCGTGGAAGACTTCCTCTTCACCTACTACACACTCAAACCCGGCCAGTTCAAGCGCTGGCACCCCGGCGCCGGCGTCATTCTGCTGGATGCACCCGAGCGCGCCTCCTGGCGTTTCTACCGGCCCGCAACCGAGCAGGAACTCCTTGACGCAGGCTGCACCCCACAGGTGGCGCGCGCCCAGGCGGATGCCGCCTCCGCCGTCACGGTGGACGTCACCGATTTTGTGGAGCGCCGCGCTACCGCCCTCGCCTTCACCCACGAGATCCTGCGCAACACCGCCGCGAAGAAGGGGCAGTTCGGTTGCTTCGGCATGCACGAGTGGGCGATGGCGTACAAGTCGGTGGAGAACAACATCCGCCACGACTATCTGGAACTGCGCCTGGGTGCGGAGGGTACGGACCGCGTGGTGGAGGAGCACCGCATCCGCTGCTCGCACTTTGATGCGTTCCGTTTCTTCATGCCGCAGGCGGCACCGATGAACGAGCTGCAGCCGACCCGCGAGTTGCAGCGCGTCCTTGAGCAGCCCGCGTGCCTGCACGCGAATATGGACGTGTACAAGTGGGCGTATAAGCTACTGCCGCTGGTTGATTCGACTCTGGTCATGGATTGTTTCGACCTGGCGTGGGATGCGCGCGAACTGGATATGCGCGCAGCCCCCTACGATATTCGCAGCTGGGGGTACGAACCGATTCCGGTGGAGACGACCGAGGGTAAGGCTGAGTACGTGCGGATTCAGCGTGAGCTATCGGAGCGTTCGATTGAGCTGCGTGAGCGCCTGCTGCAGGTGTGCGAGCGCTACCTGCCGCCACTGAGCAGTGAGTAGGCTGAGTAGTGAGTAGGCTGGGCGGTGAGTAGACCATGCGGTGAGTAGCTGGTTGGTGGCACGGGCTGGTTGCGTTTTTGGCGCTGTGGCCTGCGGGTTTGGTGCCCAGTGCGTGAGAAAAGGGTGACTTGGGGCTCTCTATTTGGTAATTGGTGGTCTCGTCATCTCACTTTCCGCTGTACTGGGGTAGAATGAGATACGGCTCATACAGAACCCACGCACCCAAGGAGTGCCCACACATGGCCCGTATTGTTGTTGATGTTATGCTCAAGCCCGAAATTCTTGACCCGCAGGGTAAGGCTATTTCTCACGAGCTGCCCCGTATCGGCGTTGATTCTTTCGTTGATGTTCGCCAGGGTAAGCGCTTCGAGCTGACCGTCGAGGGTGAGGCAACCGAGGAGCACCTCGCGGCTGCCCGCAAGGCTGCTGAAGAGTTGCTCTCGAACCCCGTCATCGAAGACGTTGTGAACGTTTCGGTTCTGGAGGACTAATACCTATGGCAGAGTCCCTCGCACCCACTGAAGTCCCCCTGGTTGGCGACTTCTCTAGCTACTCCCCGAACCCCGCTTTCGCTGATGCACGCGTTGGCGTGGTGACTTTCCCCGGCACCCTGGATGACCGTGACGCTGCGCGTGCTGTCCGTCTGGCTGGCGGTACCGTCGTTGAGCTGTGGCACGACGACGCTGATTTGAAGAACGTTGATGCCGTCATTATTCCTGGCGGTTTCTCCTACGGTGACTACCTGCGTGCTGGCGCTATTGCTGCGAAGGCTCCCGTGATGCGTTCGGTGATTGATGCCGCTAACGCTGCCGGCACCTCCGGTTCTTCGCCCCTGCCTGTTCTGGGTATTTGCAATGGTTTCCAGATTCTGACTGAGTCTCACCTGCTGCCCGGTTCGATGATTAAGAACGATCACCGCAAGTTCATTTGCCGTGACCAGACTCTGCGCATTGAGAATAACTCCACCTCCTGGACGAGCGACTACGCTGCAGGCCAGGAGATTGTTGTTCCTCTGAAGAACCAGGACGGTCAGTACGTTGCTGACCCGAAGACCCTGGAGGCACTGGAGGCTGAGGGTCGCGTGGTGTTCCGCTACGTTGGTTTCAACCCGAACGGTTCCCGTAACGACATTGCTGGTATCAGCAATGAGCGCGGTAACGTGGTCGGCCTGATGCCGCACCCGGAGCACGCTGTGGAGCCCGGCTTCGGTCCTTCCTCTTCCGGTTTTGGTGAGGTTTCTCTGCGCGGTGGCGCCGATGGTCTCGGCGTGTTCACCTCCGTTCTTGCCAACCTGATTAACGCCCGCTAACGCACGACAAGGATTCTAAGAAGTTATGAGCGAAAAGCAGTTTAACCTCGACACCGTCGAGCACGCGGCGGCAACCCCGGACACCGAACTCCCCTGGGCTGAACTGGGCCTGAAGGAGAACGAGTTCGAGGATATTAAGGAGATTCTTGGTCGCCGTCCTACCGCGGCTGAGCTGGCAATGTACTCGGTCATGTGGTCCGAGCACTGCTCCTACAAGTCTTCTAAGGTTCATCTGAAGCAGTTCGGTGCAAAGGTCACCGATGAGATGAAGAAGGACCTGATGGTCGGTATCGGTGAGAACGCCGGTGTGACCGATATTGGTGACGGCTGGGCTGTTACCTTCAAGATTGAGTCCCACAACCACCCCTCGTACGTGGAGCCCTACCAGGGTGCTGCGACCGGTGTGGGCGGTATTGTGCGTGACATTATTTCCATGGGTGCACGCCCGATTGCTGTGATGGATCCGCTGCGTTTCGGCGCGATTGATCACCCGGACACCGCCCGCGTTATTGGCGGCGTGGTTGCCGGTATTGGTGGTTACGGTAACTCCCTGGGTCTGCCGAACATCGGCGGCGAGGTTGAGTTCGATTCCTGCTACCAGGCAAACCCGCTGGTCAACGCACTGGCTGTGGGCATTATGCGCCACGAGGACATCCGCCTGGCGAACGCATCGGGCGTGGGCAACAAGGTTGTCCTCTTCGGTGCACGCACCGGTGGCGACGGCATCGGCGGTGCATCGGTGCTGGCGTCCGAGTCTTTCGATGACACCAAGCCCTCGAAGCGTCCTGCCGTTCAGGTGGGCGACCCCTTCGCGGAGAAGGTTCTGATTGAGTGCTGCCTGGAGCTGTTCAAGGGTTCCGTGGTTGAGGGTATTCAGGACCTGGGTGCTGCGGGTATTTCCTGCGCAACCAGCGAGCTGGCTTCTAACGGTGAGGGCGGCATGCACGTCGACCTGACCAAGGTTCTGCTGCGTGACCCCACCCTGACCCCGGGCGAGATTCTGATGTCTGAGTCTCAGGAACGCATGATGGCTGTTGTCTCCCCCGAGAACGTGGAACGCTTCGAAGCGATCATGAACAAGTGGGGCGTGGAGTACTCCTTCCTCGGTGAGGTCACCAACTCTGGCCGCCTGGTCATCGAGTGGGACGGCGAGGTCATCGTGGATGTTGACCCCCGCACCGTCGCGCACGACGGCCCGACCTACGAGCGTCCTTACGCACGCCCCGAATGGCAGGATGACGTCCAGGCTAACCACTTCACCGGTTCGGCTGCTGACGATTCCCGCCCGCGCGGTAAGGAGCTGGGCGAGGCAATCAAGGCGTTCATGGCGTCCCCGAACATGTGCTCCAAGTCCTGGATCACCAACCAGTACGACCGCTACGTTCAGGGCAACACCGCCCTGTCCATGCCGGACGACGGCGGCGTGGTGCGCGTGGACGAGAACACTAACCTCGGTGTTGCTCTGGCGACCGACGCCTCCCCGCGTTTCACCTACCTGGATCCGTACGAGGGTGCTCGCGCGTCGTTGGCTGAGGCGTACCGTAACGTTGCGACCGTTGGTGCACGCCCCGTGGCTGTGTCTGACTGCCTGAATTTCGGTTCTCCCGAGGATCCGGACGTCATGTGGCAGTTCGCTGAGGCTGTTCGCGGCCTGGCTGATGGCTGCATGGAGCTGGGTGTTCCGGTGACCGGCGGTAACGTGTCCCTGTACAACCAGACCGGTGGTAAGGCTATTAACCCGACCCCCGTGGTGGCAATGATGGGCGTTATGGATGACGTCACCCGCCGCACCCCTTCGGGTTGGGCTCCTGAGCATGACGGTCAGGCTATCTACCTGCTGGGTACCACTCGCGATGAGCTGGACGGCTCCGAGTGGGCTCGCTTCAAGGGCCACCTGGGCGGTCAGCCGCCGAAGGTTGATCTGGCTCTGGAGCGTCAGCTGGGTGACATGCTGGTGAACATGTCTCGTGACGGCATGATTGATGCCGCGCACGACGTGTCTGCTGGTGGTCTGGCTGCGGCTCTGTCGGAGGCTTGCCTGCGTTTCAACACCGGTGCCCGCATTGGTCTGGGTGAGGTTGCTGAGCGTGACGGCCTGGACCTGTTCACCCTGCTGTTCTCGGAGTCCCTGGGCCGCGTTGTGGTTTCGGTTCCGCGTTCTGAGGAGGTGCGCTTCAAGGATATGTGCACCGCTCGCCAGTTCCCCTTCGCACGTATTGGTGTGGTAGATGCTGCGTCGAACGCTCTGGACTTCCAGGATGAGGTTTCCATTGACCTGGATGAGCTGCGTGCAGCTCACGAGGGTACTCTCGCTTCTTACTTCGGTGAGGTTGCGAAGGGCTAGTCTTCGACTAGTTTGAGACTAACGCCGAAAGGGGCGGATGCTTGTGAAAGCATCCGCCCCTTTTGTTATGCCCGCAGGCTTGTGCATTGAGCGGTGAGAGGTTGTGCGTTGAGGTGTTCGGTGTTTATGCCTCGGCGACCTTGCGGCCCAGCTGCGCGAACAGGGAGGCGTTGATGCGGAAGCCTTCGATGCATTCTTCGATGAGGGCTTCGCGCTGTTCGTCGCTCAGGGGTGCGTTGTCGAGCAGTTCGCGGTAGCCGTCCTTGAAGACCTTGGGCTTGGGCAGTTCGGTGAAGCGGTACATGCTCAGTGCTTCTGCGGGGATGCCGTAGTGGCGGTTGACGAGCGCTGCGACTGCCTGGCCGCCGGAGAGGTCGCCGAGGTAGCGCAGGTAGTGGTGTGCGAGGTAGCGTTCGGGGGAGTTGATGGTGGCGCGGATACGCTCTACGTATTCTGCGGTTGCGGGCAGGGGCGCGTCGATGTCTCCGTCCTGGCCGAGTGAGCGGATGTCTGCGCGGATGTATTCTGCGCGGTCGAGGCCCGGGTGGGTGAAGGGTTCGGTGATGGGGCTGGGTTCTGCGCGGTAGTGTTCGGAGACTGCTTCGAGCGCTTCGTAGATGTGCACGTACTGGTTGATGAGGCGCAGGTATGCCTCGGTGTTGAGGGAGCCGCCCATGAGGTCTTCCATGAAGGTGGAGTGTTCGGCGTTGTCGTGGACGTGCTTGGTGCTTTCCTTCAGACGTGCGGAGAAGCGTTCCTGGGTGGTTTCGGGGGCGGTAATAGTCATGGTGAGTTCCTAAAGTGGCTTGTGGGTGAACAATAAATGTTTTAGTGACACCATGTCACCAAAACCTGTTAATGACATATTGTCACCAAAAACCAGTTTTGGCAATAGTTCTCATAAAAAATTTGCTAAGGTAAACCTTATGAACAAGTCACCCTAGGCATTAAGTTACACAAACATAGGCTAATAGGGCTAGACTTGATACGAACACCACAATCACAAAATCCAAGGAGACACCGAATGTCTACCCCCTCTCTCACCAAGCGCACTTGGGCGTTCTTGGCTTCAGCAACCATCGGCCTCAGCGGCGTCGCCGGCGTACCCGCAGCCTTCGCAGCTGAAACCAACTCCCACGTCAGCGCCGGTGAGGTAACCGCAGCCTCAGAGCAGAGCCTGCAGGACGTCACCGTCAACTGGGGCCTGAAGAAGTCCTTCCGCTCCTACATCAACGGCGCCTTCTCCCAGGGCTCCCAGGAACTGACCGGCGTCACCACCAACGAAGACGGCTCCTACCACTTCACCTCCGCCGAAGGCACCGTAGCCAACGGCGAATACTCGGTCACCTTCACCGGCTCCTCGATTCACTACACCGCTCACCACGGTCTGCTGGAAGTCATCATCTCCGACCTCTCCGTCACCATTAAGGACGGCGTGGGCACCGTGCGCGCCAACGTTCAGTCGCGCCCCTACAACGGCAACACCACCCCGAACGACCTGGTCGAAACCAAGAACATGACCATCGGTACTTTCAACGCCTCCGGTCTGAAGGTTGAGGGTAACACCATCACCCTGCCCAGCGTTGACGAGGAAAACGGCACCCGCGTCAAGCTTTCCGAAGAGGCAACCGGTGCCTTCGCAGGCTTCTACAAGGCAGGTCAGGAGCTGGATGCGCTCGGCTTCTCCGCAACCATCGTGACCAAGGAAGCACCCGCGCCGAGCCCTGAGCCCAGCACTGAACCCAGCGCCGAGCCGAGTGCTGCGCCGACCGCAGAGCCTTCCTCCGCACCGACCAGCGAGGCGCCCAAGCCCGCAGAGCCCAAGCCCGACGAGCCCACTTCTGCAGCGCCGAGCGCAGCCCCCACCTCCGCGGCGCCTTCCTCCCCCGCCGCAACCACCGAGCCCAAGCGTGAAGAAAAGGTCACCGGCAACGTCGTCGAGTCCGGCACCCTCAGCTGGGATATCCGCGAGTCCTTCCTGAAGTACCTGACCGGCTTCGCGCACGGCTCCGTGAACGTTGAGGGCATGGAGAAGACCGCAGCTGGCGGCTTCAAGTACACTCAGGCATCCGGCGTGTACAACCCCGAGACCAAGACCGGTCAGATCAACTTCGCGGGCACCGCAGAGTTCACCGGCCACAACGGTCAGCTCAAGAGCACCATCAAGAACATGCGCCTGGTCGTCGTCAACGGCAAGGGCACCCTGGTCGCTGACGTGGACGCGCTGACCCGCGACGGCAAGTCCGTTTCTAAGACCGGCCTGGCTATCGCCGAGGTGGATCTCTCCGGCGCGAGCGTGAAGGACGGCGTTTTCTCGGCGCAGAACGCAGCAGTCGCGCTCACCGCTGAAGGTTCTGACGTGCTCTTCGCGGGCCAGTACCGCGGTGCCGACAACGCCATGGCACCGCTGAGCTTCTCCGTAAAGCTCAGCGAGCAGACGGCGGAGAACACCGTTGAGGTTCCCCGCGTCTCTGAGAACAAGTCCTCCGATAACAAGGGTTCTGAGAACGGCTCTTCCGATAACAGCTCCTCGAACTCCTCCGGTAACTCCGGCGCTAACGGCTCCGGTTCTAATGGTTCGGCAGGCACCTCCGGCAGCGTTTCTAACGGCGGTTCTTCCTCGAACGGTTCTGTCAGCAACAACCCGGCACAGCCGGTCTGCGTACCCGTCACCCGCACCCGCGAGGTGCAGGAGCAGGGCGCATCCGACGGCACCATTAAGAGCGCAAACCTTGGCTGGGGCGTGCGTGATTCCTTCCGCAACTACGTGCGCGGCGGCATCGCGAACGGTAGCTGGGAGCTGAACGGGACCTCCTACTCTTCGGATGCGTTCAACTGGTCTAACGGCACCGGCACCTTCAAGGGCGGTAAGGGTTCCATCTCCTTCAGCGGTTCGGTTCGTTTCACCGGTCACCACGGCATTCTGGACACCACCATTGCGAACCCGCGCCTTGAGATTAACGGCAATTCCGGTACTCTCTACGCGACCATGAACAGCAATGACCCCTCCGGCAAGGCTACTAACTACGGTGAGGTGGCACTGCTGAAGGTGGATCTTTCGGGTCTGCAGAGCTCCGCTGACGCTGTGAGCGTCAACGGTGCGGCAACCACCCTGACCGCTGAGGGCGCGAAGGCGTTCGCTGGCTTCTACGAGGCCGGTAAGGACATGGCTCCGCTGAGCTTCTCCGCGGCGATTAACGGCGCGAAGACCACCACCAAGACCGTGTCCGAGACCGTCTACGAGGGTGAGGGTTGCGACCCGGTCACCGGCAAGCCTCTGGCTTCCACCGGTGCCTCCGGTGTTGAGGGCACCCTGGTTGCAGGCTTCATCGCTGTTGCAGCCGGCGCGGGTACCGTCGTGTACACTCGCCGCCGCAAGAAGGCATAACGGCACCTCACGAGGATGCTCACGCTGCCGGCTCGCCCGTGAGACTCAACCATAAGGTTCACCGGTGAGCCGACACGGCCCGTGCGGGGGTGCAGATTTTCACTGCACCCCCGCTTCAGGTGCCAGGTTTTACACCGGCGCCAACCCAGTTTTTCTAACTCCCTTTTTCTGCGAGACGACGATGTTTTCTTCCCTTTCTTCTTCTGCCCTGAACCGCCGCGATGCAATGAAGTATGCGGCGTTCTCCATCACTTCCGCTTTTCTGCTGAGCTCTTGCGGTGTGGGTACTCAGAACCCGGCTACTTCTTCAAGTACTTCGCAGGCTGTGGTGGATGAGCAGAGCACCCGCACCGTTTTGGAGAACCTTGCCGATCAGCTGCGTTCTTCTATTGCCCCTGATCAGAAGGCTCTGCGCGGCCCCAATAGCGCCGCGGATACCCCCGAAATTCAGCCGATGGTCGATACCCCCACTCCGGCTTTCCCCGTGACGTTCAAGGATTTCAACGGTACCGAGGTGACCGTTAAGTCCGCTGACCGTGTGCTGGCGCTGGACCTGTACGGCACTCTGGCTCAGCAGATGATTGCGCTGGGTCTGGGTGGTCGTCTGGTCGGTCGTGTCACCTCCTCGACTGAGCAGTCGCTGGCTCATCTGCCGCTGGTGACCCAGAACGGTCACGACCTGAACGCTGAGGCGATTCTGGCGACCTCCCCGGACCTGGTGCTGTGGGATAAGAGCAACGGCCCGATTGAGATTGTGGATCAGCTGCGCGCTGCGGGTGTGACCGTTGTGGTCTTCGATCATGAGCGTCGCATGGATAAGATCATTCCGCAGCTTAAGGCTGTGGCGCAGGCGCTGGGTGTTCCGGAGGCGGGCGAGCAGGTTGCTGCCCGCGTGCAGAAGGACCTGGATTACGCTCTGCAGGTGCTCAAGGACGTCGCCCCGAAGGGTGAGCAGCAGGTGTCGTTCGCGTTCCTGTACGTGCGCGGTACCGCTGGCGTGTTCTTTGTGCTCGGTAAGGGTTCGGGCGCTGACGATTTGATTCAGGCTATTGGCGGCAAGGATGTGGCCTCTGAGCAGAACGCGACGAATATTATTCCGGCGACCAGCGAGGCGCTGGTGAAGCTGAACCCGGACGTCATTCTGACCATGAGCGGCGGCATTAAGTCCACCGGTGGTTTGGATGGTTTCTTGGCTCGCCCGGGTGTGGGTGAGACGACTGCCGGTAAGAATAAGCGCATTATCGATATGGGTGACGGCCAGATTCTGTCCTACGGTCCGAATACTCCGGCGGTGCTTTTGTCGCTGGCTAAGGCTACGTACTCGACTCCTACGGGAGCCCAGTAGTGGCTGCCGTGAAGAGTGCGGCGGGCGCGAGGGATTATCGCGCGTCGCGTCGGCGTCGTGCCGGTCTGACGTTTACGTTTTTGGCGGTAGCGCTGTGCGCTGTGATGGTGCTGTCTGCGGGTTTGGGTCAGTACAACATCCCGATTGATCAGGTGGTTGCTTCTGTGAGCCGCCATCTGGGTCTTGCGCCGGAGAACCCGGCGATGCAGCTGGCGGATAGCACTCTGTGGAATATCCGTTTCCCGCGTGTGCTGTTGGGGGTGCTGGTGGGTGCCGCTTTGGGTACTTCCGGCGCGGTCATGCAGTCGGTGTTTGGTAACCCGCTGGCTGAGCCGGGCGTGATTGGTGTTTCGTCTGGCGCGGCGGTTGGCGCGTGTTTGTCGATTGTGTTGAACCTGCAGTTCTTCGGCATTTTCACGACTCCTGCGTTTGCGTTTGTGGGTGCGCTGGCGGCTACTGCGCTGGTGTATTTCCTATCGCGTTCTTCGGGCCGTGCGAAGGTCCTGTCGATGATTTTGACGGGTATTGCGGTCACTGCGGTGGCGAATGCGATTATTGCGTTCCTCATGTTTATTGCTGATACGACGAGCCGCGATCAGATTGTGTTCTGGCAGATGGGTTCGCTGAACGGCGCCACGTGGAAGGCTGTTGCGAGCGTGTGGCCGGTCATTCTGATTGGCTTGGTGGCGTGTTTCGTGATGGCTTCTTCGCTGGATGTTCTGGCGTTGGGTGAGCGTGCGGCGCAGCATTCGGGTGTGAACGTGGAGCGTCTGCGTGCGGTGTCTATTGCGGCGACGGCTTTGTTGACGGGTGCTGCGGTGGCGTATGCGGGCATTATTGCGTTTATTGGTCTGATTATTCCTCACCTGTTGCGCATGATTTTGGGTCCGTCGAATCGTGTGCTGTTGCCGGCTTCGGCGTTGGGTGGCGCGCTGTTGATTGCGCTGTCTGATTTGGGCGCGCGTACGCTGGTGCCTTTTGCTGATTTGCCGATTGGTATTTTTACGGCTTTGGTGGGCGGCCCGACGTTCTTCGTGTTGTTGCGTCGTTCCCTGGGTCAGGGCGGAGGTGCTTCGTGAGTGAGTTGTTGAGCCTGTCCGGTGTGTGTTTTAACGCTGGTGGGCGTCAGATTTTGAATGATGTGTCTCTGTCGGTTGCTGCGGGCGAGGTTGTGTCGCTGATTGGTCCTAATGGTGCCGGTAAGTCGACTCTGTTGGGTGTGATTGCTGGTGATATTGCGCCCAGTAGCGGTGAGATTCTGTTGGATGGCACCCCGCTGGGTTCGATTCCTGCCCGTCAGATGGCGCGTCAGCGTGCAATGCTGTTGCAGAAGTTGAATGTGGCGTTTTCGTACACGGTGCATGAGGTGGTTCAGATGGGCCGTACCCCGTGGAAGGGCACGGAGCGCGCTGAAGAGGATGACGCCGTGGTTGCTTCGATGATGGAGCGTACGTCGGTGACTCATTTGTCGGATCGCGATATTACGACTCTGTCCGGTGGTGAGAGTGGCCGTGCGCATTTGGCGCGCGTGTTTGCTCAGCAGACTCCGCTGATTCTTTTGGATGAGCCGACTGCGGCGTTGGATATTACGCACCAGGAGCAGACGTTGCGGGTGAGCCGCGAGTTGGCTGCTGAGGGTGCTGCGGTGTTGACGGTGCTTCATGACTTGGATGTAGCGGCTGCGTATTCTGACCGTATGGTGTTGTTGCGTGGTGGTGAGGTGGTTGCTTCGGGCGCCCCTGAGCAGGTGTGTTCGGCAGAGTTGTTGTCTGAGGTGTATCAGCATCCGATTGAGGTGTTGAGGCATCCGGTGACGAATCGTTTGTTGATTCTGCCGGAGCGCTGAGGCTGCCTAAGCATTGAGTTTGCTAGCACGCTGATTTTGCGGGGCGTTAGCGAACCATCCCGCAAACACTTTCCACCTCAAAATATGCCAGTATTCGCATATATTAAATCTCCGTTCTGGAATGGCTGTAAATATCAGTTCATTACAGGGCGGAGATTATCTTTATCCCCTTCTGCACGGATACACTGAAAGGTAATGTCCGCAATACTGAACTCTATTCAGTTCAGCATTCCATCCATTCGAGAAAGAGACCCCCGCATGGATCCTCAGCAGAAAACGGCAACGCCTGCCGTTGCCGGCTACATTCCCGAATATTCTGAAACACCGCATAGCGGATCTTTCGATATTGCCCAGCACGGTTTGAGCAGCGATGATGTTGCCCGCCTGACTGCTGAAGGTAGGGTCAATACCCAGAACAATAAGTCTTCTCGCACGCTGTGGAGCATTATGCGTGCGCACCTGTTCACGGTCTTCAACTTTGTGTTGGGTGCCTGTGGTGCCGTGGTGATCATGTACCAGCGTTGGGCTGATCTGCTATTCCTGGGAGCCGTGATTGCTAACGTGGTGATTGGTTTTGTGCAGGAGTACAAGGCGAAGCTTGAGCTGGACCGCATCTCCCTGCTGGACCGCTCCCCCGCTACTGCCGTGCGTGACGGTAAGAGCGTTGAGGTTCCGATGGAGCAGCTGGTTGAGGGTGACGTTGTCATCCTCAAGCGCGGCGATCAGGTTCCGGCGGATGCTGTTGTGCTCACCTCCGATTCTTTGGAGCTGGACGAGTCCCTGCTGACCGGTGAGAACGACCCGATTGCTAAGCGCCCCGGCGATATGGTGCTGTCGGCGTCAAGTGTGCTGGGTGGTACCGGCCGCGTCCTGCTCTCTCACGTGGGTGCGAATTCTCGTGCAAGCAAGATTTCTGATGAGGCGCGCCAGTTCTCGCGTATTCAGTCCGAGCTGCGTGATGCGCTGAACCGTGTGGTCCGCTGGATTACGGTGGGTCTTGCGGTCATTATTCCTGTGGTGTCGTGGGGTCAGATTCAGGCGGCTGGTGGCCTGGAGACCGTGCAGCAGAACCACCTGTGGGAGCAGGTTTCTATTGCTGTGGTGTCCTCGGTTGCTTCGATGATTCCGCAGGGTCTGGCGCTGATGACTACTCTGGCGTTTGCGGCGGCGGCTGTGGCGCTGGGTCGTAAGCACAACATCCTGGTGCAGGAGCAGCCTGCGGTTGAGGTTCTGGCTCGTGTGGATGTGGTCTGCTTCGATAAGACCGGCACCCTGACTGAGGGTGGTGTGATTTTTGATTCGGTGCGCCCGCTGGACACCGTTGCTGAGGCTGAGGGCCCGGATGCTGACTCTGCCGAGCACACTTCTTGGCGTGCTTCTCTGCCTGCCGGCTGGAATGAGGCGCTGGCGTGGTTTGGTCACGATGAGAACGCGAACCCGACCGCTGCGGCTCTGACCGGTGGCTTCCCGGATGGTTCCTCGGCGTCGGTGAGCGGTATTGTGCCGTTCTCCTCGGCTCTGCGTTTTAGCGCGATTGAGTTTAAGGATTCGGGTGCGTGGCTTCTGGGTGCTCCGGAGGCGCTTCTCGCCAAGGGTAGCGCTGAGCGTGAGCGTGCCGCTGAGCTGGCGGCGCTGGGTCTGCGCACGATGGTTTTGGCGCATGCTTCTGCGGTGGTTCGCAATGAGAAGGATGAGCCGATCCAGAAGATCCCGTCGGATGCTGCCCCGGTTCTATTCGTAATTTTCCGTGAGAATGTGCGTGCGGATGCGCCTGAGATTGTGGAGTATTTCCACCGTCAGGGTGTGACTTTGAAGGTCTTCTCGGGTGATAATCCGTTCACTGTGGCTGCGGCTGCGAAGACTGCGGGCATGGATACGTCTGCGGGCGCGGTTGATGCGTCGACTCTGCCTGAGGACGGTCCGGAGCTTGCTGAGGCTGCGGCTACTCACAATATTTTCGGTCGTGTGTCGCCCGAACAGAAGAAGAACATGGTGATTGCTCTGAAGGAGCGCGGCCATGTGGTGGCAATGACCGGTGACGGCATTAATGACGCTCTGGCGCTTAAGCATGCAAGCTTGGGTATTGCGATGGGTAACGCGGCTCCTGCGACGAAGGCTGTTTCTCGCCTGGTTCTTCTGGACGGTAAGTTCTCGTCTCTGCCGGCTGCGTTGGAGCAGGGCCGTCAGGTCATTACGAACATTGAGATGGTGGCTAACCTGTTCTTGACGAAGACTGGTTTCGCGATTCTTCTGGGTGTTCTGTTCAGTATTTTCGGTTTGACCTTCCCGTTCTTGCCGCGTCAGTACTCGACTGCGGACTTCTTGATTGTGGGTGCGTCGTCCTTCGCGTTGACTCTGTTGCCGAATTCGCGCCGTTACGTGCCTGGCTTCTTGCGCCGCGTGCTGAATTACACGGTTCCGAACTCGATTATTGTGGTTGCGATGCTGTTGGCGGTGACGTTCACGGCTCGCGGCATGGGTGTTGAGGATATCCGTCAAATTCAGACGGCTTCGTTCATTACCCTGGTGATGATGGGTCTGTGGAACTTGGCTGCGGTGGCTCGTCCGTTCAACCGTGCTCGTGTTCTGCTGTTTGGTGCGTTGCTTGCGGTGTTCTTCGCGGCGTTGTTCGTGCCGATTCTGGTGGAGTACCACCAGTTCGTTACTGTGCTTCCGCACCTGCTGTGGACGGCTCTGGGCGCCGGTGCTCTGGGTGCCGCGCTGATTGAGGTGAATGCGCATCGTAACCGCCGTTGGCAGAAGCGTAATTACCCTGAGTTGGAGGTTGCTCCGCTGAATTTCTTCCCGACTAAGTAGCTAGTCGGAAAGGTAGCTGCTTCGGTAGCGTGTGGGCCCCGTATCCTGTGGATGCGGGGCCCTTTCGTGTCTTCGCAAGCATCCCCTCCGTAGTGTTCCGGAATCAGCCGGAGTACTCCTACTAGCAGCACCGAGGGTGTGTCTCAGCTATCACTTGGGTGAAACATTTAACAGCTTCTGATAGCTTTTGCCTCTCACCTTGCTCTTAACCTGGGAAAACCCTTAGAGTTACAGGGAACTATTTGAGAAGGGAAACCTTCTTCAGGGTTGTTACTGGTTTGGCAGGCAAGACCTGAGTTACTCAACACCGTATGGGACGGCAGCATATATCTGCCGAGAATCCCCTCTATTTGCTGTACCGAAGCTCCATAGTGGGCACGAGTGTAGTGCTTCCGGTGGTCGAGAGACTCGGGGCTTTTGTGTTTTCTGGACGTGTTTTCCGGGGCTTTTCGGCTACCGCAGCGTCAGGTAGGCACAGCCTCCGGCAACAACCATATAGACATTGACCGCATATCTAAGGAAGTATCGTGAATAACCGCGAACTTGGCGAGAAGATTCTTGACGGCCTGGGTGGCCCCGAGAACATCGCGCACATTACTCACTGTGCAACCCGCCTTCGTGTCACTCCTGTGTCTAACGATGCAGTGCAGAACAAGAAGATTGAGGGCCTGCCCGGCGTTCTCTCTGTGATTGAGCAGTCCGGCCAGACTCAGGTTGTTCTGGGCGAGCGCGTTGAGGCTGTGTACAACGAGATCAACGCTCTGCCTTCTATGTCCGGCCACGCTGAGGGTGACACCAAGGTTGAGGCTGAAGGCAAGAAGTCCGGCTGGCTTACCAACGTCTTCGACGTTCTGTCTGACTCCTTCCGTCCTCTGCTGTGGGCGCTTCTGGGTACCTCGATGATTCTGACCCTGATTGTGTTCCTGCAGCAGCTGGGCTTCTTCGGTCAGTACACTGACTTGACCGGTCAGAGCGTGAACATTGACATCATTAACGGTGCTCGTGTGGCTGACCCCGAGGCTGCTAAGGCGCTGAACACCCAGTGGATGCAGCAGTTTGCTTTCTGGTACATCCTGAAGGCTGCTTCGCTGTCGGTTCTGAACTTCATGCCTATCATGCTGGGTGCTACCGCTGCTAAGCGTCTGGGCGCGAACATGTGGGTTGGTGCGGCTATCCCCGCTGCACTGATGACCGGTACCTTCACCGATTTGACTGCTCTTGCTGACCCCGCCACTAAGATTCTGAACGTTCCGTTCTTCGGTATGGATCTGCCGCTGTACGCATTCAGCTACACCGGTCAGGTCTTCCCCCCGCTGCTGGCTGTTGCTCTGCTGGCTCCGTTTGAGCGCTTCCTGAAGAAGGTTATTCCTTCGATGCTGCAGATGGTGTTCGTGCCGATGATTTCGGTCATCGTTCTGGTTCCGGTGACCGCGTTCCTGGTTGGCCCCATCGGTATCGGTGTTGCTATGGGCATCTCTGACTTCCTGAAGATGGTTAACGACCAGGCTCCGGCTCTGGTTGGTGCTCTGATTGCTGGCCTGTACCTGTTCATGGTTCCGCTGGGTCTGCACTGGCCGCTGAACGCTGTCATGATTAACAACCTGCAGACCATGGGTACTGACTTCATTCAGTCCCCGATGGGTGCTTACAACTTCGCTGTGTTCGGTGTTGTGACCGGTGTGGCTATTAAGGCTAAGCACGACCGCGAGCTGCGCCAGACCGCTGTTGGTGCGTCGATGTCCGGTCTGCTCGGTGGTATTTCTGAGCCGTCCCTGTACGGTGTTGTGCTGCGTTACAAGCGCGTGATTCCGATTATTCTGGTTCCCGCTGTTATTGGTGGCGCTACCATTTCCTTCCTGGGCGTTAAGTCCTACGCATTCGCGTTCACTTCGCTGCTGTCGATTCCGGCTATGCAGCCTTCCTACCTGTACGTGATTGGTCTGGCTATTGCGTTCTTCGGCGCTATGACCGGTGTTCTGCTGTTCGGTTACGAGTCGAAGGCTGACGCTGTAAGGCACGCTGCGGAGCGTAAGGCTGAGGATGCTGAAGCCGCTCCTAAGGCTGAAGCTGTTGCCGCTAAGGCTGCTCCGGCTGCTGCCGCTACTGCGACCGCCGCTGCTGCACCCGCTGCTTCCGCTGGTGAGGTCATTGAGCTGCACGCTCCGATTGAGGGTACTGCTGTTGCTCTGTCTGATGTTCCGGACCCGATTTTCGCTGCAGGCAAGCTGGGCGAGGGTGTGGCGATTGAGCCGACCGGTACCACTGTTGTTGCTCCCGCAGCCGGTAAGGTTGCTGCAACCTACCCCTCGGGCCACGCTGTTGGTCTGAAGCTGGAGAACGGCATTGAGCTACTGATTCACGTTGGTCTGGATACCGTGAACCTGGACGGTAAGGGCTTCAGCGTGAAGGTTGCTAAGGGCGATGTTGTTGCTGCTGGCGACGCTCTGATTGAGTTCGATCCTGAGGTTATCAAGGAGGCGGGTTACCCGCTGATTACCCCGGTTATCGTAACCAACACCCGCAAGTTTGCTGAGGTTAAGGGTCTGCCGGGCGTTGCTCACCAGAACCTGAGCACTGTCCTGAAGGTGACCACTAAGTAGTTCGCTTTCTAGGCTCTAAGGGGCCCCACCATTGTGGTGGGGCCCCTTTCCTTATGCCTCCCTTTCCTGATGCCCTGCTTCCTGATGTGCTGATTCTTTAGACAGGGTTTGTTGGGCAGGTTTTGCTGGGGTTTAGGCACTAGCCGGGGGGGGTATTTCTGCTAATGTAAGAATAAGCTCAACAAGGAAGTTCTCAAGTGATAGGGAGTACGATGATGTCTTCTGATACTAGGACATGGGATACCGGAGTGTGGGAAGAGCAGCAAAAAGAGCTACGCGCTCTTTCTCCTGTTCGGCGGCTGATGCGCCGGCTCAATCTTGAGGCGCTCGTCTACGAGTCCGCGCCGTTTCCGGTTCTGTTGCGTAAGCTCTCCGCGCTGATTCCAGCGTGCCTTCTGTGGTGGGTTATCTACGAGCCGCACCGGCTTTCTTCCCCCCCCCCCCCCCCCCCGGGGGCCCACCAGCGCAA
>OAVW01000181.1_pt1 | contig 21567 bp, 8 predicted proteins | sample 1495321 | NCBI WGS metagenome assembly OAVW01 (sample SAMEA2580108, study PRJEB22360) | human gut metagenome | biome: human gut; feature: human-associated habitat; material: faeces | place: Denmark | collected 2008/2010 | reverse complement strand
ATAACCCCGGCCTCCAAACACAATAACCAGTGGCCTCAAAAGCTACGAATATTCAGGCTTATAGAGGATATGAAACAATCACAGGGTATTACTGAACAGTTAAAGGCTGAAAATGCTTTTGAATGGATAAGAAGAATAAATAACATACTGGCGTGTGCGAGGGAGATTGTAAATAAAGAAATCATCTTTGCATAAGCAGACAATACGGCAGCAGGGAATAATCTCTGTTGCCGTATTGACTTTAAGAGCGGTTTTGATTATAATTAAATCAAGTGATTTAAAACGATTGATTTAATAAAAGGAGAAATAGAGTATGCCACCTAAAGCAAAATTTACAAAAGCAGAAATTATTGAAGCTGCATTAAATATTGTCAGAACAGCCGGATATGAAGCTTTGACTTCCAGAGCGGTGGGAACATACCTCGACAGTTCAGCAAGACCGATTTTTACTGTATTCAAAAATATGGAGGAAGTTCAGCAGGCTATGATTGAAGCCGCTAAAGCTCTGTATAAAGAATATATCAATAAAGGATTAACAGCGGAACACCCTTTTAAGGGGGTAGGTACACAATATATTCTCTTCTCTGTTAACGAGCCAAAGCTTTTTCAGCTCCTCTTTATGAGGGAGCAAAAACAAATTCCCGACTTATCAAGCGTACTTCCGCTGATAGATGAAAGTTATGAGAAAATTCTCTTGTCAATTCAAGAAGATTACAAAATTTGTAATTCATCTGCGAAAAAGTTATATTATCATCTTTGGATATATACACACGGAATTGCATCGCTTTGTGCTACAAAAATGTGCCGCTTTACAGACGAAGAAATCAGCACAATGATTACCGAGGTATGTATGAGCATTTTGAAAAAGATAAAGGAAGAAGAAAGCAATGATTAAAGTGAGAGATATTATAAAATCATACGGAAACGGCGAAAGTAGATTTCAAGTATTAAAGGACATCTGCCTTGATATTAAGGATAATGATTTTGTGGTTATTCTCGGTGCGTCGGGTTCGGGCAAGTCAACTTTTTTAAATGTAATTTCAGGTCTTGAACGCCCTGACAGCGGTAAAGTATTTTATGACGAAAAGGATATTGCATCACTTTCCGATAATGAATTAACTGCATTTCGCAAGAAAAATGTTGGATTTATTTTTCAGCAGTATTATTTGCTGCCCAATATGAGCGTCGATAAAAATGTGAAAATGGGTGCGGCTTTAGCAGAAAACAAAGATTATAAAACCGTCATTGAGGCAGTCGGACTTGGAGAAAAACTACATAAATATCCAAGTGAGCTTTCGGGTGGCGAACAGCAAAGAGTATCTATTGCAAGAGCTTTGTCAAAAAGACCGAAAGTTTTATTTCTTGACGAACCGACAGGTGCATTAGATGAACAAACGGGACGACAGGTGCTTGATTATATCTGTAAACTTAAAAAGGAATATGATTTTACAATCGTAATGGTAACGCACAATTTAAATATTGCGGAAATGGCGAACACCGTTGTAAAAATGAACAGCGGAAAAATATCTGAAATTTACACAAATGAAACGCAAAAGACTGCTTATGAGATTGGGTGGTGATGGTATGCTCGTTGGAATAAAAAACGCATCAAAACTCATCGGCATTTCTGTTATAGCCTGTTGTGCTGTACTTGTATGTACAATGTTTCTGAATTTTTATTTTGACATTCAGTTAATTGAGAGTGAAATAACATCTGAATTATCAATGCTTTTTTATAACGCTCAGGTTTCTACTGCAAAAGTGGTTTGCCTTGTAAGCGGTGGATGCTTGTTCTTGACTTCGATTGTTATGTTGTTGTTTTATATTAAGCACTATATTGATACACACAAGAAAGAACTTGGAATATTAAAGGCGTTAGGATATTCAAATCTCAGAATTGCAAAAAGCTTTTGGGTATTCATAATTTGACGTGCAGGATGGGCGCGCGGCACAGAAAACACAAAAACGGGGAGCCCCGTGATGGGGCTCCCCGTAAGTGAGGCGCAGGCTACCCGCGTTGGCTCAGAGGACGCCGGTTCTCGGACATCGAGCCGTTAGCGCGAGCGGCCATGCTGCAAGAGATCAGTTCTCGAACGGATCGAAGTCGCGACGCACGCGGCGGCGCGGACGCTCGGAGCGCTCCACGCGGTCGGCGCGGTACTCGTCGTAGTTCTCGTCGGTCGCGTAACGCGGGTTGCGATCGTAACCGCCACGACGGCCACCACGGCGATCATCGGAACGGCCGCCACGGCGGTCGTCGCGATCGTAATCGCGGTCGTCACGGTCGGAACGGCGACGCGGACGGTCATCGCGGTCATAGCCGCGGTCGTCACGGTCGTCGTAGTCGCGGTCGGAACGACGACGGCGCGGTCGATCGTCGAAATCGTCATCGCGGTCGTCACGGCGGGAGGAGCGACGCGGACGGTCGTCGTAGTCGCGGTCGTCACGGCGGTCATCGCGGTCGGAACGGCGACGCGGGCCTCCGCGGCGGTCACCACGGTCGCCACGGTCGTCACGACGACCACGGCCGGCGTTGTTCTCCTGGTCCTCGAAACCGGGGATGGCGAGCGAGATCTTGCCGCGGTCATCCACGCCCTGCACGACGACCTCGACGGTGTCGCCTTCCTTGAGCACATCCTCGACGGCGTCGATGCGCTCGCCGTTGGCGAGGTTGCGGATCTGCGAGATGTGCAGCAGGCCGTCGGTGCCCGGGGTGAGGTTGACGAACGCGCCGAACGACGTGGTCTTGACGACCTTGCCGTTGTAGGTCTCGCCGGCTTCCGGCACGTGCGGGTTGGCGATCTGGTCGATGATGGCCTTGGCCTTCTCGGCCGCTTCGCCGCCTTCGGAGGAGATGAACACGGTACCGTCATCCTCGATGGCGATCTCGGCGCCGGTGTCCTCCTGGATCTGGTTGATCATCTTGCCCTTCGGCCCGATAATCTCGCCGATCTTGTCGACCGGAACGGTGGTGGTGATGATGCGCGGGGCGTACTCGCTCATCTCGGCCGGGCCGTCGATGCACTCGTTGATGAGGTCGAGGATCGTGGTGCGGGCCTCGTGAGCCTGCTGCAGGGCACCAGCCAGGATATCGGCCGGAATGCCGTCAAGCTTGGTGTCGAGCTGCAGGGCGGTGATGAACTCGGAGGTGCCGGCGACCTTGAAGTCCATGTCGCCGAACGCGTCCTCGGCGCCCAGGATGTCGGTGAGCGTCTTGAAGACGTGCTGGCCATCGACGTCACCGGAGACCAGACCCATCGCGATACCCGCGACCGGGGCCTTCAGCGGCACGCCGGCGGCGAGCAGCGACAGCGTGGAGGCGCACACGGAGCCCATCGAGGTGGAACCGTTGGAACCGATGGCCTCGGAGACCTGACGGATGGCGTACGGGAACTCCTCGCGGCTTGGCAGCACCGGCACGATGGCCTTCTCGGCGAGGGCGCCGTGGCCGATCTCGCGGCGCTTCGGGGAGCCGACGCGGCCGGTCTCACCGGTGGAGTACGGCGGCATCTCGTAGTTGTGCATGTAGCGCTTGGACTGCGGGCCGGAAAGCGCGTCGATCTGCTGCTCCATCTTGAGCATGTTCAGCGTGGTGACGCCCAGGATCTGGGTCTCGCCGCGCTGGAACAGGGCGGAGCCGTGCACGCGCGGCACGATGTCCACCTCGGCGGACAGGGTGCGGATGTCGCGCAGGCCACGGCCGTCGATGCGGTAGTCCTCGGTGAGGATGCGGCGGCGCACGATCTGGCGCTGCAGCTCCTTGAACGCGTTGCCGAGTTCCTTCTCCTTCTCGGCATCGTCCATGTCGGTGAACTCGTTCGCGAGCACCTCACGCACGTGCTCCTTGATCTCGTGGATGCGGTCCTGGCGCGGCAGCTTCTCCGCGATGGACAGTGCCTCATTGAGGTCCTCGTGGGCGATCTCGTCGATGCGGGCGTACAGCTCGTCGGTGTACTCGGGGAACAGCTGGAAGTCCTTGGTCTCCTTGGCTGCCTTCTCCTTGAGCTCGTTCTGGGCTTCACAGATCACCTTGATGAACGGCTTGGCGGCTTCGAGACCCTGCGCGACGACTTCCTCGTCCGGCTTGATCTGGCCCTCGTCGTAGATGAGGTGCCAGGCGTTCTTGCCGGCACCGGCTTCGATCATGGCGATGGCGACGTCACCGTTCTCGATGACACGGCCGGCGACCACGATCTCGAACACGGCGCGCTCGCGCTCGCTCCAGCGCGGGAAGGCGACCCACTGGCCGTCGATCAGCGCCAGACGCACGCCGGAGACCGGGCCTTCGAACGGCAGGCCGGAGATCATCGTCGAAGCGGAGGCCGCGTTCAGGGCGATGACGTCGTAGGCGTCGTCGGGATCGATGGACAGCACGGTCTCCACGACCTGCACTTCGTTGCGCAGCGTGTGCGGGAACAGCGGGCGCAGCGGACGGTCGATGATACGGCACGCCAGGATCGCCTCGGAGCTCGGGCGGCCTTCACGGCGGAAGAACGAGCCCGGGATCTTGCCCGCGGCGTACATCTTCTCCTCCACGTCGACGGTCAGCGGGAAGAAGTCGTAGTTCTCCTTCGGGCTGGAACCGGCGGTGGTGGTGGACAGAATCATCGAATCATCGTCAAGATAGGCTGCCACCGCGCCATCCGCCTGCTGTGCGAGACGACCCGTCTCGAAGCGCAGGGTTCGTTTTCCGAACGAACCATTGTCAATAACGGCCTCCACGGCCTTGATTTCGGGACCCTCCATAGGGTTCCTCCTTTTTTTGTTCTATTGTCTGCTGATATCTGTAATCCACATCGAGACGCCGAAATCCCGATTTGTTCAAGCTTGTCGGCTTTTCTCATTGACGCGGCCCGTCCCGGACCGCACCCGTTCATTCCAGATTCTTCTTCATCATCGGCCCTCAACCGCCGGGCCACAGTATGTCATCCGCGAATTCGCAACATCCTCATCCACATGCCGATATGCAAAACGCCCGAGCAAGGAATGCCCGGGCGGAAGTTCTCTTATCGACGGAGACCGAGACGCTCAATCAGGGAACGGTAACGGTTGATGTCGACGCGCTTGAGGTAATCAAGCATACGACGACGGTCACCGACCATGAGCAGCAGACCACGACGGGAGTGGTGATCGTGCTTGTGCTCCTTCAGGTGCTCGGTCAGGTCGGCGATACGCTTGCTCAGCAGCGCGACCTGGACCTCGGGGGAACCCGTGTCGCCTTCGTGCGTCGCGTACTTGGTGATGATTTCCTGCTTTTCTTCAGCCGTAAGTGCCACGGCATCCTCCTTATGGTTGCTGCGCGGTGCACCCGGCTTTATGCCGGTGCGCTCTCTATCCGCGGGCGAAACACGCCAGTGGGATAGTATAGGCAAGGGGTCGGACTACTTCCGGCCTTTCGCGGCAGGGTCTCACACCGCCGTCAGCAATCCGCCGAACAGCACAATGAGCAGCGCCGCGGTCTCGATGGCGAAGAACAGGATGAACGAAGCCCAGCTGCGCGTCAGCACGTTCAGCGGAGAGTCCTTCTTGATGAGGATCAGCAGGCCGACCCACACGACCGCATACACCGCCACGCCGACCCCGGCCGCGATGATTCCCAGATTCGCCGCATTCGGCAGCTGCGCGGAGTCGCCGTACACCACGTACGTGGAGTACCAGAAATTCAGTTTGAGCAGGCTCAGGCCGGCGATGAACTGTTCGGCGGCCAGCCCGACCACGAACACGATGCGGCACAGCCAGTTGCGCGACTCCACCACGGCGAGACCGAGTCCGGTGAACGTTGTCAGCGTCACGGTCCACGACACGAAGGCCACGCCGCGCGGGGTGAACAGGTTCAGATGGGTGATCAGCCATTGCGTGTGGCCGACCGCCAGGGAGCGTCCGAGCCAGTACGGCGCGATGATGGCGGCCAGCACCGCCACGATGAACACCGCCCATGGCACCGGGTGCGACTGCCGCCGCTCGATATCGGCCAGAGACAGGTCGGTCACCGGGATGGATGGGTCCGGATGCTTGGAAACGTCAACGGTTTCGACGTGGTCACCGACCAGTTCCGTCGCCTCGTTGTTATTGGTTTCGTCCGCCATGTTCGCCTCGCTCGCCATATGTTCTTTACTGACTTCCATGCACGACAATACGGGCTGAAATAGACGGAATCCGGGATTCACCGTACAATATCGCCGTTTCGGCACCGCGAAACGTACCATTTCGTACGGGGAATCTTGGATTCCGGCCATTTCAGCCCGAAATTGCCAGCGTCGTCCGGGCCGATGCCCCGGCTCTCACGAGCGAGGGCGACCGCCCGGACTCATGCCGAATCAGCCGATCCGCTTGCGCAGGCCGGCCATCGTCACGCCCGCCGCGGCCAACATCGTCATTGCGGCGATGAGACCGAAGACGTCGGCGCCCGTGTTGGACAGCTTGCCGTCGGCGCCGGGCTTGTTGACACCCGGCTTCTCACCGGGCTTGTTCTCGCCGGGCTTGTTCTCGCCGGGCTTCTCGCCAGGCCGCTCCGGCTCGGTGCCGTCGCTCTTGACCAGGCCCTTGATGGCCTTGTCGAGTGCAGCGCGCAGCGCGGTGTAGGTGGCGGGATCGCCCTCGCCGTTCGGGTCGGCCTTCAGCTGCTTGCTCAGGGCCTCATACGCGACGGTGAACTTGGCATAGCTGTCCTTGGTGTACTCGGAGGCCTTGCCCACGTAAGGCTCGGCATCGTTCAGCGCGAGCTGCGCGTAGTCGCGTGCGGACTGGTCGTAGCGCAACGCGGACTTCGCGGTGGTGTAGGCCGCTTCCAGCGCCTCGCCGTCGGCCTTCGCCAGATCGTCGGCGTTGGCCAGCGCGGCGGCGAAGTCGTCGTACGCGGACTGGTACTTGTTGTAGCTCGCCTCGGTGTAGGTGGCATCGTCGTTGGAGACGTGCTCGGCCTTCAGCTGGTCGGCGGTCTTCGCCGTGTACCGTTCGACACCCTTCATCGCCGATTCGAGCGCGGCGACGGCGGCGTCGACCTTGGCCTGCGTGGCGTCCTGGTCGGCAGCGACGGCCTTGGCGGCGGCAATCGCGTCGGCGAGAGCCTCGCGGCTCGACTTGGTCCAGTCGGCGGAGTCGACCTTCTCGGCTTCGGCGATCTTGGCGTTCAGCGCGTCCTTGGTCACCGTACCGGGTTCGTCGATCTTGGTGGCGGACAGGTCGTACACCTTCCACCACTTGGAGGTCTGGGCCAGGTTGGTGATGCGCACGGCTTTGACGGTCGCGGCGGAGTCCAGCGTGAAGATCTGCTTCTGGTTGCCGTTCACGTCGCCGATCTTGGTCCAGTTGCCATCTGCATCCTGGTATTCGATCTTGCCGTTGACGATCGTGTCACCGCCCTTTTCCGCCTGGATGAAGCGGAACTCCTTGGCCTTGCGGGCCTCGGCGTAGGTGACGGTGAGGGCGGCGTTGGCCTTGACACAGTCGCAGCCGGCGGACTGCATCCAGAAGAACGTGCTGTCGTCACCGTCGATGACGGCCTTCGGATCGACGTTCTCATGCCATGCCGCGGCACCCACGCCGTTCGTGCTGACCGTGGCGTCGGAGGGCGTCGGGGTGACGCTGCCACTGGTCTTGGCCTTGACGAAGGAATCGAGCGCCTGCACGGTCGGGCGCACGATGACCAGGCCGCCACGGGCGGGCTTGTTGCGCTGGTAGTAATCGGCGATCGTATGCGTGTCGGACTTGGCGAAAGCGGCCTTCGCGGTTGCGTAGGTCGCCTTCGCGGCCTCGGTGTCACCCGCGAGCGCCTGCTTGGCGGCGGTGATGTAGTCGATGGCGGAGGCGGTCAGGTCGTCCCAGTAGCTGATCCACGGTTCGATCTGGTCGAACATGTTCTTGTCGCCGGGGTTCGCGCGGTAGTTCTTCGCGGCGCGCTGCAGCGTGGTGTAGACGGTGAGCGCCTGGCTGAAGTCGGCCGCGGTGGCGGTGCCGCCGTCCAGCTTGCCCTTGAGTTCGGTCAGGACGCCCTTGACGTCGAGCTTGCCGGTGTAGTCGACGGACTCATTGTTGATCCACCACTTGTTGACGGCGTCATACTCGGCATCCTTGTGAGCGCCGTCGATGCCGCCGTCGTTGAGGATGCGCATGTTCATGGCGAGGTCACGCAGGCCACGGGAGCCCTTGGACGCGATCGGCGAGTTGTGGTCGATGTAGCTGAAGGAGTCCTCCCAGGACTGTTGTCCGTCCTTTTCGCTCTGCCACAGGTTCCAGCTGTAGTCGGCGGCCATGAAGATGCCCTGCTTGCTCGGCTCGGACTGCTGCATCGGGTTGAGCATGATGCCGTCGTAGGTGCCGTATGTGGCGGCGGGCTTGAGGAAGTTGTTCTGGCCTCCCATGACCAGGTACTGGTAGGCGGTGTTGCGGTTCATGTCGGAGCACGGCCAGTTGATCCACATGAACGGGGCGCGACCGGTGTTCTTGGTGAACGTGTCGGCGAAGTCCTTGCTGGCCACGCCGAAGGTGCGGCCGCCGGTCATGACGATCTGCACGTTGGACGGGATGTCCTTGTACCAGGCGTCACCGGCTCCGGTGTAGCTGTACAGGGCCGGGCAGTAGAGGATCGTGTCCTTGAGGCCCTCGTACTTCGCGGTGCCGTCGTCGTTCTTCTCCTGCTGCAGCTCGTGGATCCAGTCGGTCAGGTCCTTCAGCACGCGCACGTAGGTGTTGTCGTTGCCGTACTGCGCACCCCAGTCGGTGGAGTCGTCGGCGAGCAGTGCGATCTGGCGTACGCCGGCGTCAATGGTCTGCATGTACTTGGCCTTGAGTTCCTTGAGGTCCTTCTGGTAGTGCTCCTCGGTGTCGAAGCGGAAGTGCTTGCCCCTAGCCTCGCCGTCGTTATGGAACGGCGCGAGCGCGTAAACGAAACGCACCTTCGACTTGTTGCCGGCCTCGGCCTGCGGCTTGATCTCGTTCTCGATCTGGTCTTTGGTGTACAGGCCGCGCCAGTTGTTGCGGTGCAGCGGATCGTCCTTGGGGGCGTACACGTAGGTGTTCATCTTGTAGTAGCCACCCCAGGTCATCAGGTTCACGCGGTCCTTGGTGCTCCACGGGCTGCCGTAATAGCCCTCGATGAAGCCGCGGGACTTGACGTCGGCCCAGTCGCTGAAGGTCAGGTTGCTGACGGCGCGGCCCGGCAGCTGCTGGAAGATCTGGTACAGGGTAGTCAGGCCGTAGAACGCGGAATCGGTGTCGCGGCCGAGCACGAGGATCGTGTCGGGCGTCTTCGCGTTGCCCTGACGGACGGCAAGCACATAGGAGTCGTTCTTGGAGAACGTGCTGTCGTCCACCTTCAGGGTGCCGTCGGCGATCAGCTGCTTGGCGTACTTGTCGACCACGCCGTTGGATCCGTTGATGCCGACCAGCACGTTGAGCTGGTACGCGGTTTCGGGCACGGCGTCGGCCGCGGTGGTCTCGATGCCCTTGAGCTTCAGGGCCTCGTTCAGACGGGCCTTGGTGGCGGAATCGATTCCCGGTTCCACGACGGTGTTCGCCTTGTCGCGCAGAATCAGACTGCCGTCGCCGTACTCGGTGTTCTGCGGCTGGGGGTAGATCTTGTACTGGCCCGACTGTTGGGTCGTGCCGGAATCGGCCGCCGTGCCGCTGTCGCTGGCCGCCATGGCCGGAACCGCGAACGCCGCGGTCATGGCGATCGACGCGATGGCCGTCACGATTTTGCCTAGAATCTCATGCGTGGAATTACCATTCGCTCGCATTTGTTTCCTTATCTGTTCTTGTGATACTGTGCACCGCCCGCGCATATGCCTCATCACATGACCAAGCCCACATCCCGGTGGGCCTGTCCTCGTCGCTGCGGTATATCTGGCGTGCGGCGAAACGATTGCGTTCCCGCGGGTTTTCGCCAGATGCCGCGATCCATATTTCAGCTTCTCGTGGCAGTCGTCATCGACGACGCGTTCTCTCAACCGTTCCGATTAGTCATGCTAGTTTTACTATCGAATCACGTCAAACGCGATTGGACGGCCGGATTTGCCGGTGAAGTGGCAGTGGAGCGGATGACGGGAATCGAACCCGCGTAATCAGTTTGGAAGACTGAGGCTCTACCATTGAGCTACATCCGCGAAAATGTCGCTTTTGGCGACTTGAGCTATTATACACATCGCCGACACTTTGGCAACTCCCGTGTCCATGCGGAACGGGACCGTCAAAACAGGACCGTCGGAACAGGCGTCACACCATGAGACCGATATCGCCGGTGCTCAGCCTCTCCGTCTCCCCTGATGCCGTGCGCACGCTGATCGAAGCGTCATCGTTGAGCGATACCACCTTGCCGGCGATCGTCCGGCCGTCGATGAGCTGCGCGTCGATCTGCCGCCCCATCATCCAGCAGACGTGGTGCATCTCGGAGCGCAACCGGGAACTCTGGATGAGCGGCATCTGCACGAACGCCTCCAGACGGGTGCGCAGTGAAGCGACCAGGCGCGCCGCGATCATGTCAATCAGCTCCGCGGTCGGCGGCAGCGGTGCGACGTGCATCCGCAGCGACGTGGATTCCGGCGTCGGCAAACGATCCGCGGGCACCGACAGGTTGACGCCTACGCTGAAGATCACGGCGACGTCACCGTGCCGGTCGGGCGGCGAGGCGACCTGGGTGAACGTGCTGCCGAGCTTGAGTCCATGGCAGTAAATGTCGTTCGGCCATTTGAGATGGAACCCGCATTCGGGGTCGAACGGGACCGCGCCGCACTCGTCCAGGGTTCCTTCGATGGCGTCCAGAGTGGCCAGGCCGGCAATCATCGACATCCAGCCGTTGACCGCGTCATCGGTCGCCACCGATTCGGGGATGGTCACGATGAACGATATGGCGAACGAGTGCCCGGGAACGCATGCCCACGGCCGGCCGAGCCGTCCTCGGGCGTCGTCCATGGCACCGGCGGCGACCACGGTGATGGCGATGCCGCCGTCATCGTTGCGCGCGAACCTCCCCCGCTCGATGAGTCGGCGTGCCTTCGCATGGGTGGAATCGATGCGTTCATAGGCGGCCACCTCGTCCGCCGCTTTCGCAGTCCGGTCAAGTCGCGGCGCTGCGACTTTGTGTAAGGCAATCATAATGATACTGTACGCCGGAAGATATGGCAGCGTCAAAACGGATGTATCGTCACACAAGCGTCGGCCGCATACGATACGACCCGCTGGTGCGTCTCCCGGGAGTCTTGCCCGAGCCTCGCACCAGCGGGCCGTAAACAGCCGACGAGCCCGATGCCGGATTCTGCCCCGACATGGATGGCGTACACTCGCCAGCCGATGCCTGCGGACGCCCCAACGGATATCCGCCTGCATACATACCTATGACGCACGCTTATTTTGAGCGTCGTCTTCAAAGAGCCTGAGAACTGTCCGTATAGCGGCGTCATGACTGCCGAAAACCGCCGTCACACGGTCAACATGGCGACGGCCGAGGCGATACCGCCATCATGGCTCAGCGAGACATGCCACCGAAAAACCAAGGAAACCGATGCGCTCGACGCCGCAGCCGGCGCGGAACCCGTGCTCACCGGAGTCACGATCGGCATCCGCATGACCGCAGGCCCCATCCTGACCAACCCGGGCGCGCCCGACATTTCATCGGAGTTTCTGGAGGCTGCGGGGGGCAGCAACGCACACAGCTTCCGCTCGACGTCCGGCCGCAACGCAACGCACGGTCGGCCGCGCGAATCATCCACGATTTCAATGCCGTTCCACGGGAAATTCTCGATGGTATACGGGTTCGGCATGTCGCCGAGCGCGTCGCACCAGGCTTTCAGCACCGCTTCCTTGCCGGCCCACTTCGCCGCCAAGTGGGTGGACTCGTCATCGTTCTTGCGTCTGGCCCGCTCGCCGGCCTGCCTCACCTCGCGCACAGAGAACAGCCCTCGCATGCGCGAACCCGGTTCCGCAAGCTGTTCGGCGAACGCCGAGACATCGACGACATCGTGCCCGAGACCGAGAACCGACATACCGCGCCACCTTTCCGAGAGACCTGTTCCAGTGTATGACGGGTCCGGGCCGCTTTGCGTCCTTAAGTGCGCGCCGAAACGACAAGTGTGCGCACTTAAGGACGCAAATGGGCTGGTTTGCGTCGCTATGTGCGCGGACACGTCGTTTCGGCGCGCACTTACGAACGCAAAATGGGCCCACACGCGGAAACGTGCGGGCCCATCATTCAGCAGTCAGACGTGACTCGGCAGATCAGGCCTCGAAGAAGCCGGACTGACCGAGGCGGGCGTCAGGCTGAGCCATCAAAACGGGGAGTCCAGTGAACTCCCCGTAGGCGAAGCGAGCGGGCGCGCTACCTGCGCCCGCGAGGGAATCCTGACGAACGACTCGGCAGATCAGGCTTCGAAGAAGCCGGACTGACCGAGGCGGGCGTCAGGATTCAACAGCATGGCCTTTTCGACTTCGTGGCCGTTGTAACGATTGCCGTCGGCGAGCTTAGTGCCGTCCTCGCGGAAGCGACGGTTGTCGATCGGCTCGTAGAGCGCCGCGCGACCCATCATGCCTTCCTCAAGGTGACGCTGGCCGGCAGCCAGACGGGCGTTCGCGCGCTCGCGCCAGGCGTTCAGTGCGTCCTCACCCGCGGTGTGTGCCACGGCCGCCTCGAAGGCGCCCGGGTTCACGATCGCGGCGAAACCACTCACGTGGCCGAAGCCGAGCGAGGTGGCGAGGCCGGCCTTGACGCGGCCGACGTGCAGCGGCTTGGTGAGCCACACCATGTGGTCGTCGCGCTCCAGCTTCGGGTCCACGCAGTCGAGCGAGGCGTTGGCCGGGATCACGCCGGACTTGAACAGCTGCGTCAGGCCGTTGACCTGGAAGATGCAGGCGCCGCCCTTCGCGTGGCCGGTGAGCGTCTTCTGGGAGATCACGAACAGCGGGTTGCCGTTCGTGCGGCCGATGGCGTGCGCCAACGTGTTGTGCAGCTCGGACTCGTTCGGGTCGTTCGCGTTGGTGGACGTGTCGTGCTTGGAGACCACGGCGATGTCGTCCGGGGTGACGCCGAGCGCGGCCAGATCGTGCACGAGCTTCGAGTCGCGGCCGCCGAGGCCAGCCGCCAGGGCGCCGAGGCCCGGGGCCGGGATCGAGGTGTGCGCGCCATCCGCGTACGAGTGGATGAAGCCGACTACGCCGGCGACCGGCAGACCCATGCGAAGCGCGATGTCACCGCGCGTCAGCAGGATCGTGCCGCCGCCCTGGGACTCCAGGAAGCCGCCGCGGCGACGGTCGTTCGCACGCGAGAAGAAGCGCGCGTCGATGCCCTTCGCGTACATCTCCTCCGAGTTGGCGGTGGCGTTCATGTTGCCGAAGCCGATCACGGATTCCACGCCGATGTCGTCAATCGCGCCTGTGACCACGAAGTCGGCCTTGCCGAGGGCGATCTTGTCGGCGCCCTCCTCCAGCGACACCGCGGCGGTGGCGCAGGCGGAAACCGGCTGGATCATGTTGCCGTAGCCGCCGACGTAGGACTGCATCACATGCGCGGCCACCACGTTCGGCAGGGCCTCCTGCAGGATATCGGTCGGAATCTCATGGTTGAGGAAGCGGTCAAGGTACAGCTTGCGCATCGACATCATGCCGCCGAAGCCGGTTCCCTGCGTGCTCGCCACCATCGAGGGATGGATGGCCTGCAGCACCTCGGTCGGCGTGAAGCCGGCGGACAGGTAGGCGTCCACGGTGGTGACGATGTTCCACAGCGCGATCTTGTCGACGTCGCCTACCATCGAGGCCGGGATGCCCCACTTGAGCGGGTCGAAGCCCTTCGGGAACTGGCCGCCGACCGTGCGCGTCATCGTGGCGCGACGCGGCACGCGAATCATCGAACCGGCGTGACGGGTGACGTTCCATTCGCCCGACTCCGGGTCGGCCGCGATGGAGGTGTGCGCCTCGTCCATCTTGACGTATTCCTTGGCGATGTCCTCGGTGGGCACGGAGAAGGTGACGTCGTGGTCGAGGAAGACCTCGGTCTCCTCTTCGTCGGCGCCGTCCTTGTAGTCGTTGCCCATGCCTTCATCGAACGGACGGATGCCGGAGCGGGCCACGACCTCGTCATGGTAGCGTTCGGCGATGTCCTCTTCGGGCACGAGGTTGCCGTCGGTGTCGTACCAACCCGGCTTCGGACTGTCCTGCCATTCGACCAGACCCATGTTCCACGCGAGTTCGAGCACCGCTCCGGCGGACAGGTCGACGCTGCCGTCGGAGTGGATTCCGAGCTCCGCCTCGAAGCGGGTGCGGCCGGAGCCCCACGGGCCCAGCTCGCCGATGGAGACGATGACGATCTCGTCCTCGGGCTTGGCGGTGACGTTCTGCCAGTCGGCCAGGTCGACCGGCGCCTGCTGCGGCACGTGCGGGCTGGGCAGCGCCTTGATGCTCAGGCCGGATGCGGCGGTCTTCGCGGAGGTGGAGTCGTCGTCCGACTGCTGTGCGGAGGCCGCGGCCTTCTCTGCGTCGGCCATCGCCTCGGCGCGCAGCGCCTTGATATCGATCGGGGCGTTGCCGAGCCCGCCGGTCAGGTCCACGTCGAGCGGATGCTCGACTGCTTCCGCGCGGGATTCCGCGGTGCACAGGTCGAGCAGCTTCACGGCGATCTGTTCGGTGGAGTACGTGTGGATGCCGTGGCGTTCGACGACCTCGACCAGCGGGTCGTTGCCGCCCATCAGGCCGGTGCCGCGCACCCAGCCAATCTTCGGGTGGGCGAAGGTGACACGGGACGACCATACCTTTTCGGCATGGGCGCGGTTGACGATCGCGTCAAACGCGCTCTTGACCTCGCCGTACGCGCCGTCGCCGCCGAAGATGCCGCGGTTCGGGGAGCCGGGCAGCACCACATGCAGCTTGTGCTGCACGTCGGTGTCGGCGCCGATGGCGGATAGGCCGGCGATCGCGCGTTCCACGCCCCACAGCATCAGTCGCGCCTGGGACTCGAACAGTTCACCGGAGTCGGTCAACGTGCCGTGCACCGGCGGGGCGGCGAACGGGAAGAACAGCGTTGGCTCGTATGCGGGCTTCAGGATCGTGGTGGTCGCGCCGGAGGTCTTCTTCTGCACGTTGCCGATCCACTGGACCAGTTCGTCCACGTCGCGGTAGCTGGACAGGTTCGCGGGAACCAGCCACAGCTTGGCGCCGCCCACCGCGTGCTCGCGGTAGGTTTGCTTCGCCCACGCCTTGACGGACGGACGGAAGCTGTGCGAGGTGGCGATGACGGTCGCGCCGCCGGCCAGCAGGCCGTTGACGACCTGCGCGGCGATCGAGTTCGGAGCCACGCCGGTCACCACTGCGATGTCGTTCGCGAAGCGGGATGCGTCAGGCACGTCGGCGACCGATTCGAGGGCCTCGGTGGCGATGCGGTCGAAGATGTCGGCGAGCTGTCCATGGCTCTTGGACGCGAACCACTTGGCCTGGTCGGCGACGTCCTTGCCGACGCCGACAAAGCTCAGGGACTCGACAGACTGGTCGCCGTTGTAGAACAGGCGAGCCAGGTCTTCGCGCGCGGATGCCCAGCGGTCATCGAAGAGGATGGCCTTGCGGGAGTCGAAGCGCGGCTCGACCTGCTTGGGCCAGTCGGAGCCGAGCTCGGCGTCGACGGCAGCCACGACGGCCGCGTTCTCGTCCTCGCCGGGTTCGGCGGCCGGAGCCGTCACGCCCAGCTCGTTGAGCACGTAACGGGCGGTGGAGGCGAGCACGCCGTTGGCACCGGTGACCTTCTCCGCGAAGGCGTCGAGCGCCGCGGAATCCACCACGGCACCGCCGGCTGCGCCGCCGGCGCTCGGCTTGGAGACAGCCACGCCCTTGGTCTGCCCGACCAGGGTCACCGCATCGTCGATGAGCTGATCGGCGGCGGCCGCATTGGCGGCGGCGCCGGTGGGCAGCTTGGCCAGATCACCGCCACGCGAGCTGGCACCCTCGCGGGTGTCGAGCAGCAGGGTCGCGGTCACGGCGGCAACCCAGCCTTCGCCGAGCTGCCACACGTTGGTCACGCGTTCGCGGATGTGCGCGGGCTTGACGCCGGCGGCACCGAACAGCGCGCGCAGGCGGTCACGGATCGCATCAGACAGTACCGGGCCGAACGCCTTGTAGTTCGGGGCGACCTTGTTGACGAGCTGTGCAAGCTGGGTGAGCGTCGCCTCTGCGGCGCCATCCACACTGGCCACACCCAGCTCGGAGCTGATATCCATCAGCAGCTGGTTGCGGCGGGACGACACGCCATTGGTCAACGTGTCGGTCGTGTCGTTCGCGCCGATTTGGTCGAGGCGGATCTTTGTGGAGTAAGCCATGAGCACACCGATGGCGTCGGACGCCTTGAACGGCAGGTCGTCGACCGGGCCGCTGACGGCGGAACCGAGTTCGGCGACGGCGGAACCGACCTGAGCGGCGGACGGCGCGGCGGCGACTGCCGGAGCCGCGGCGGGCGCGGCGGCAGCGGGCGCAGCCGGAGCCGGGGCAGCAGCGGGCGCCGCGGTCTCGGTCTCCTCCGGCTCATCGTCCGGCACCAGCGAATCAGAGTCGGCCATGTACACACGGCCCTCATCGCGGCCGACGTTGTACACGGTCACGTCACAACCCGAGAAATCGGGCAGTCGCAGCGTCTTGGAGCCGAGATTGGCGAGCGTCGGCGAGTTGCCGAGACCGACCTCCACGTACTCCTCCACGCCGAGACCACCGCGGTTGGCGGGGTTGAACAGCAGCGCCTGGGTCTCGATCCAGCGCACGGGGGACGCGAACTGCCACGACAGCAGTTCGGTGAGCAGCAGACGGCCGAGCTTCTGGTCGTCGGCGGCGTAGGAGTCCCACACTGCCGGGTCGTCCAGAGCGGCCTTGATGCGCTCGGACGGCACGACTTCGAGGATCTTGGCGGCGAATTCCTTCGTCATCTCGAACGGGGACGCCACCAGGTTCGGGATGTAGCGGTCGACCAGACGGCCACGGTAGTCGATGTACTGCGGCAGCAGCGCGTCGAGCTTATCGCGGAACTCCGGCACGCCCTTGCGAAGCAGCGTGGAGTGGAACGGCACGTCGATGCCCGGCACCAGCATGAACGGCGGCTTGCCGCCATATTCCTTGGCGCGGCGGGACGCGTCGGCCTGCAGGTACTTCAGGCCGGCGATCGTGCCGGCGATCGCGTACTGCTGGCCGGCGAGGTTGTAGTTCACGATCTCCAGAAACTCGCCGGACGCCTTGGCGACGGACTCGACGTATTCCTTGACGTGCGCGTCGTTGACGCCGAACTGGTTCGGACGCAGCGCGCCCATGCGGTAGTTCGAGCGGCCCTGGGCGTCGCGCTCGATCAGGTGGTGCATGGTGGAGCCGCGGTGGAACACCAGTTCCAGCTCGGTTTCCAGCGGGATGATGTCGGCGAACGCGGACAGCGCGTTGTACTCGCCGAGCGAGTGGCCCGCGAAGTACGCCGGCCAGATGTCGGAGCCGGCCTCGCGCAGACGCGCGGTCTGGGCGTAGGCCACCGTGGCGAGCGCCACCTGCGTGAACTGGGTGAGGTTGAGCAGGCCGTCCGGGTGACGGTAGGTCACGCCGTTGGCGGTGAGCTCCTTCGGGTTGTCGCGCACGACCGCGAGGATCGAGAAGCCCAGCTTGGAGCGGGTCAGCTTGTCGGCGCGCTCCCACACGCTGCGGGCGGCGGGCGACTTGGCACGCTCGTCAAGCACCATACCCTGTTTCTGGATGCCCTGGCCGGGGTAGACGAACGCGGACTTCGGCGCGCGGACCAGCGCAGTGCCGCGCGAGACCAGCTGACCGTCGATGCGGCAGGTCACTTCGAATGCCATGCCGCCGTGCTCGACCTTGCCGACGCGCTCGATGGAGATCTCCACCTTGTCGTCAAGCTGCACCATGCCGTACATGTTGTAGGTCCAACCTGCGATCTCGTAGTGAGCCCCCTTGTCGTCCAGCGCCTGGACGACGTGCTGGGCGGTGGCGGACAGCCACATGCCGTGCACCAGCGGGGCGGCGAGCCCGGAGATGCGGGCGCCGCGCGTGGAGGTGTGGATCGGATTGAAGTCGCCGGAGGTACGCGCGAATGCAGTCATGTCATCGGGCGCGGTGACGGTGACGCGGCGCAGCAGACGGCGAGGCGTGGCCTGCACCGTGGCTGCGGCGGAGCCGTCCTCCTGCTTGGCTTCGAGGGCGCCACCGTATTCGGGGGCGTCGGCCGGCAGCGCGTCGGAGTAGACGCGGCCGCGAATGGCGAAGCGCTCGGTCTCGCGGGCGAGCACGGTGCCGTCGGCGGCGGTGTGCAGCACGTGGATGGTCACGACGCGGCCGGACGCGGACTCGAAGTAGTCCTCGGCCCAGCTGGTGAGCGTGATGGTCTCGTCGACGTGCTTCAGCAGCTCGTCCTCGGTCTCCTCAAGCTCGATGAGGTGGTCGAGATGCACCGCGTTGAGCAGTCCCTCGATGACCGGGTAGCCCTTGACGTACACGGAGCCGAGCGCCGCGTAGATCGCCGGCCATGCCGGGCCGACCAGCGCGTCGGGGGCGATGCGCGAGGGCGCGAGGTCCTGCGGCAGCGCGCCGCCGGTGGCCGCCTCGTGGTCGTAGCCGAGGTTGGCGGACAGCGTGTAGGTGGCCGACGCGGTGCCGAACGGGTAGGCGGCCTTGTCGTCGGACGAGGTGATCTTCGGCATGTCGGTCAGCTTGTCGCCGGTGATGGCGGTGTTGCCGATGCCTGCGGTGGCGGCGAGCATCGCGTAGACGTTGCCGACCAGGCGCTCGCGGTTGACGACCGGCAGCAGGCCGGTTTCGGTGCCGCGCAGCGTCAACGGGATGACGATGTCGCGCACGGCGTGCTTGGAGACGCCACCGTCCGGATCGTTGTCCCAGTACGTGTCGAGATGGATGTCGAGGTCGTATTCCTCGCCCTGCTCGGAAGCGCCGCGGTCGATGATCTCATAGTTGGCGTCGCCGACCTGCGTGCCGTATGCCGGGTTCGTGGTCAGGTGGCCGACCCAGGAGATGTTCGGGCAGGTGCGGATGAACGCTTCGGCGCTCTCGGCGCCGCCGAGCTCGCTGTAGGCGTCGGTGGAGGCACCGGACTGCAGTTCGCGGGTGCGCTCCAGGGCCGCGGCCTCGAAACGGCCGAGGATGTGGGCGACGGGCTCGTCGACGGTGGTGATGCCGGCCACGGAGATCGGGCCGGGAATCACGCGCACGGAATCGGCGGAATAGCGGGCGTCCTCGGACTGCCACAGCTGATCCTGGCCCCACCGGCGCAGCAGGTCATTGTCGATGACCGGCACGAACGGCATGGGCTTGGGATATTCGCTCACGAGTACCGGGAACCAAGCCACATCGGCCGGGGTCACGTGGATTTCGGCAACCTGCGGGTAGGCGGCTTCCAGCTTGGCGATGGCGGCCTTCGGATCGGAGGCGACATCGTCCACGCCGGCGAACAGCGAGGTGAACTCGCCGGATTCCTGACCGCACACACGGGCTTCGATGCGCTGCAGCAGGTGCAGGAAGCGCAGCGAATACGTCGGGTCGACCACGGGGAACACCAGGTCGACGAAACGCTCGGCCCACTCGACGTAGGTCATCGAGGCGAGGTCGCCGAAGTACGGCTTGGCGGTGGCGTCGAGCGCCTTGATGATCTCGTCGCGGCGGCTTTCCAGCTCTTCGGGGTGCTTCATGACGCGCACCAGCAGACGACCGCAGGCGGCGGAGGCGTTCTCGACCTCGTAGATGTCGGCGTGAAGGTGGCTCAGGCCGGAGGAGACTCCGCCGACTGACTTGCCGGACGGCACCCACTTCTCGCCGGCGGGCGCGAACGGGTCGGCGTCGGCCGACGTGTCGGTGATGCCGGGTGTCTTGACGAGCAGCTGCTTGACCGCGGGGCTGGTGTGGGCCTCCTTGGCGGTCATGACGGCGGTGCCGATGAGCACGCCGTCGACCGGCATGTCGGGCAGGTCGTAGGCGCGCGCCCACTGGCCGGAGATGTAGTCGGCCGCGCGCTCCGGCGTACCGATGCCGCCGCCGGCGACCAGCACGAGGTTGCTGCATGCGCGCACCTCGGCGTAGGTGGAGGTCAGCAGGTCGTCCAGCGACTCCCAGGAGTGGTGGCCGCCGGCCGAACCGCCTTCGACCTGCATCAGGATCGTCGTGGGGGCCACGGCCTTGGCAATCGCCACGACCTGGCGGATCTGCGCGACGGTGCCGGGCTTGAAGCCGACGTAGGGCAGGCCGTCCGCCTGCAGGGAGGCGACGAGCGCCTTGGCCTCGTCGAGCTCGGGGATGCCGGCCGAGACGATCACGCCGTCGATCGGCGTGCCGGACGCGCGCTTCTTCGGCACGATGCCGGAGGGGCCGAACTGCAGGTTCCAAAGGTAGCGATCCATGAACATCGCGTTGAATTCGACCGTGCGGCCTTCTTCGAGCAGGTTCTCCAGCTCGGCGACATGACGGTCGAACACGTCGGCGGTCACCTGGCCGCCGCCGCCGATCTCGGCCCAATAGCCGGCGTTCGCGGCCGCGGCCACGATCTCGGGATCCACGGTGGTCGGGGTCATGCCGGGCAGCAGCACCGGCGGTTTGCCGGTCAGGTCGGTGAACTTGGTGCGGATCTTGTCGCCGGCGGGAGTGTGCAACACCTTCGGCGCGAACGTCTTCCAGTTCTGGGTGCGGACGGGCTCGTCCTCCATGGTGGACAGCGCGGAACGCTCGGCCATCGTGGTGGCTTCGACCACGCCGACGCCGGTGCCCTGGATCAGGTTGCCGATGAGCTTGCCGAGCGTGTTGCCCGGGCCGAAGTCGGCGATCCACAGCTTGGACGGATCGCAGGATTCCAGCATCGCCTTGACGCGGGCCGCCCAATCGACGTGGTTGAGCAGCACTTCGGCGGCCAGCTCGCGCGTACGGGTCTCCTTGAAGCCGCAGGCGTGCGCCCAGGCCACGGCCTGCTCGACGGCATCGGCCATCAGCGGCGAGTGGAACGGCAGCGTGACCTCCAGGTATTCGAGGACGGGCCCGAACACCGCGCCGCCGCGGACCTTCTCGTCACGCAGTGTCTGCTGACGCTTGTGCTCCTTGCCGGCCTCGACCTCGAAGGCGGCAAGGTCCTCCGGGTAGCCGGAGAGCACGTGGTTGTTGCTGGAGTTGGTGACGGCGATGCTGATCGGGCCGCGCGGGTTCGGCACGCGGGATGCGAGCACCTCGACCTGGCGCTTGGTGGCGCCGCGCACAGACAGCATCGGAGTGGCGCCGGCGTGCTGCGCGGTGAGCGCGAGCTCGCGCGCCTTGCGGGTGCCGGCCACGCCGATCAGCTCGGCGATGGCCAGGATCTCGTCGATCTGCTGGCCCGCGGCCTCGATGGAGCCGGCCTTGCGGATGACGTTGACCATGTGCGCGCCAAGCACGCCCTGCGAATGGCCGAGCACGGCGACGGGGGCGGTGTTCGCCACGTCAAGGCCGAGACCGGCGGCGTCGATCAGCGCGCCGAGCTGAGTGAGTGCGATGCCTTCGACGCTGACGGTCGCCGCGGCGGCGGCACCGAGCCGTGCCGGGGTCGGCTTGTAGCCCCACAGGGCGGCGGCGCGCCCACAATGTCCA
>OAVW01000177.1_pt1 | contig 22369 bp, 21 predicted proteins | sample 1495321 | NCBI WGS metagenome assembly OAVW01 (sample SAMEA2580108, study PRJEB22360) | human gut metagenome | biome: human gut; feature: human-associated habitat; material: faeces | place: Denmark | collected 2008/2010 | reverse complement strand
GCTTACTTTTCAAGAGAGTTTTGTTGTTTGCGTTCACTGTATGGTTTTTGGATAATAACCCTGGGCTTCCTTCGGGAGGTTGAGGCTTTTTATTCGGAAATTTTGAATAACGAAGTTATTCGCTAGATTTTCCGTGGTTATAGCAAGAGGGAAACGCCTGGTTCCATTCCGAACCCAGAAGCTAAGACTCTTCGCGCCGATGGTACTGCACTTTTGTGGGTGTGGGAGAGTAGGTCACCGCGGGTTTTTTATTCAAGAGGGGAAGACCTTATAGGTCTTCCCCTCTTTTTGTGTACCCAAAAACTCTTAGAACGAAAGACACCTAATTCAGTAAAGGTGCAGAGACTCAGAGACTCATAGATCCAAAGACTCGGAGACGCTGCAGAGAGGCAGAGGAACAGGGGAAGCAGCCTCGCCAGACAGCGTGCCAGCCTTGAGGCGAAGGCAACGAGATGGGGAGTTCACAGATCCGCCTGAATGACGAAATAGAAGGCGAGGTAGAGAAACTCTTGATACCTTAACAACAAGAGCAGTCCACATCTCTACCTCAACGAGTAGAGAGCAAGCAAAGGAGCATCATCATGGCTGATGAGAAGAGCATCTACGAACGCTGGAGCGAAGAACGCCTCGACCCGCCCTTCCCCAAAGAATGGGGGCTGGACGAAGAAGACGAAGCCGAGCTGCTCTGGCCCATCTGGCCCCTACTGTTCATGGGTGAATCTGATACTGAGCAGTACGTAGAAATCATTACCGATAACGTGATGGATGTACTCGGGCTGGAATACGATGGGGAGAACGAAGACAGCAAGCTCTGGGAAAAGCGCGTAGAAGACTACGTGGAAAAGCTCATCAAGCGTCGTCGTGCCTTTGCTGCTGAGCTGGGTATTACCCCCGAAATGCAGAAGAACTCCAACCTCAACCGAGCCTTCGCAGCGCTGGAAGAAGAAGGCGTCATTGCACGACAGAACTTCACCTGCTGCGGTACCTGCGCATCCGCAGAGATCTGGGATGAGATTGACAATAGCCGTGAATGGAAGGGATACATCTACTTCCACCAGCAGGACGCCGAAAGCCTCGCAGAGAGCGGCGGAACCTACGTTGGCTTCGGTTCCTTCCTCGCCTACCCCAGGGACGAAAATGAATGGAACGCGCTGAGCGATGCGCAGAAGGAAGATATCAGTGCCCTTCACAAAAAGCTCTCCGTACAGTTGCTGCGAGAGACGGTTATTCCCGTACTGGAGAAGCACGGTCTGAGCGTGAAGTGGAACGACAATTACAACACCCGCCCCTATATCGATGGGGTAGAGGTCTATAACATTCCCTAACCGCTGGTGAGCTGAACCAGGTGGGTGCCTCGGCGCTATACTTGTGCGCTACTTGTGGCAGAGGGGAGAAGCGCCTCCCAATGCTACGAAAGTTTACGAGGAAAATAAGCTGAGAGCGTGAGAACAGACACCACGATATCTCAGTCAGAGTATTAACTAGCCGATAAGGCACCCATTCGGTAGGCTAGACGGGTAGCGCGGTACGTCCACACTAGAGAAAAGACAGAACCTATCCACGTGATAGGGACTAATCGACATAGCTTTCAGCTGCTATATACGGCAGAAGCTAGAGCTCTAGAAACCCTATAGGGGATACGAACAACCCCGGGCCGGAAGAGCCAGGTCATCTGAGCTTTGCTCGGATGGACGCTCACTCCAACCGGAGTAGGCTAGAAGAAGTGGACGAACCGCCACCCATATTCCCAACCAAAGGAGCAGGCATGTCGACCGACGCCCGCGAAAAAGCCCGCCAGATCGCGGCCCAGCAGGCCAAGAAGAGCCCCAGCCAGGCAAGCCGCCGCTGGCTCCAGTTCGGCGTACTCGCCGTGGTCCTCATCATCGTAGGTATCATCGGCTTCGTCGTAGTCAACGGCAACAAGAACACCAAGGTAGCAGAAAGCGGCCCGGTGCCCTCCAGCGCCAACGAATACGGTGGCATTGTGCTGACCAAGGACGGCATCGTCCAGAACTCCTCCACCCAGGAGACCCGCGACTTCAAGCAGCTCGCAACCTCGACCTCCTCCGTGACCCCCATGGTCAACGGAACCGCAGCAGCAGTCAACACCCTGCCCCCGGGCGTGCAGACCGCTGAAGAGGCATCCAAGAACGGCCAGCCCGTTCGCGTGACCATCTTCCAGGACTACAACTGCGTGCACTGTGCAGAGTTCGAGAAGAAGTACGGTGAAGAAATCCAGAAGCTCGTCGAGGACGGCACCATCACCCTGGAAATCCGCAACCTGACCTTCCTGGACCGCTCCTCGCCCACCGCTTACTCCGCACGTAACGCGGCAGCAGCATACTCCGTGGCAAACCAGGTCAGCACCAGCGACTTCCTGAACTACCAGCGTGAGATCTTTACTCACCAGGGCCGCGGCGACATGAACAACCAGCAGATCGCAGACATTGCTTCGAAGTACCACGCTTCCATCGGCTCCGATATGAACGACGGCAAGTGGCGCCCCCTCGTGGACGTGGTCAACGCTGAATCCGCAAAGAACGGCATTCAGGGTACCCCCACCGTCTTCGTTGATGGCGACCAGTACACCAGCAACGACTTCAGCACCTTCCTGAAGAACAAGATCGAAGCTAAGAAGAAGTAACCGCTTCGATACGAAAACCCGGTAACCTCCGCGTGAGGGTACCGGGTTTTTCCATACACGGTGATGAGTACGAGGGGTGGGTGAGCAGCATACAGAAGAGGCACTCAGAAGGGATAAAACGAAGGAAACGAACGCATCAAACAGGCATAATCTAGAAGCATTCTCAATGCAAACTGCAAAAGGAACGCTAAGCAGATTCAACCAAGAGAATAGGGTACACTGGACAAGTTGCCTCCTTAGCTCAGTTGGCCAGAGCATCTGTCTTGTAAACAGAGGGTCACCGGTTCGAATCCGGTAGGGGGCTCAGAAAAATCCTGGTTCGCACCAGCCTCATAGCAGAGGTGCGAATCAGGATTTTATTGTAGCGAGTGTCCTGTAGTGTCTAGGGACCCGCACCAGCACATCGTCTACCCGCCCTGAGGAACCAAGTATGTCTGAAACCTCCGGAACCCCGCAGGCCTCCGCCTCGCAGGGCACCCGTACCGCGGCGCTGCGCACCGTCAAAGCACGCGAAACCAACGACTACCCCCTCGAAGAATTCATCGAATCGCGAGGGTTCCGCCCTGAAATTCAGGGTCTGCGCGCCTTCGCCGTGCTTCTCGTGGTGCTCTACCACGTCTGGGTCGGCAAAGTCTCCGGCGGCGTGGACGTCTTCCTCTTCATCTCCGCCTTCCTGCTCTCGCTCTCCTTCATGCGAAAGATCAACGAAGGCAAACCTCTCAATCTCTTCAGCTACTGGATGCACGTCTTCCAGCGACTGCTACCCGTAGCCACCGTGGTTATCGCGGGTACCACCATTGCGTCCTTCTTCGTGCTCGCGCCCAGTCGCTGGTCGCAAACCGTAACCGACGCAAGGAGCTCCCTGTTCTACTTCCAGAACTGGAACCTCGCGTTCAGCTCCGTAGACTACTACGCCCAAAACGCCTCCGTGAAGTCACCCTTCCAGCACTTCTGGTCGCTCTCCATCCAGGGACAGATCTTCATCATCTGGCCCCTGCTCTTCGCCGCAGTAGCCTACGTCGTACACCGATTCCGTGGAAACCTCTTCACCACCGCGGTATTCATCTTCAACACGGTGTTCGTCGCATCCCTGACCTTCTCCATTGTTGAAACCGACACCAACCAGGGATTTGCATACTTCGACACCCGCACCCGCCTGTGGGAATTCGCCATCGGCACCCTGCTGGCGATGCTCACCCTCAAGTGGAAGGCACCCGAAAAGGCTCGAGTAATTATGGGCTGGGTCGGCATTATTGGTCTGGTCACCTGCGGCGCAATCCTGCCCGTCGAACGAGCATTCCCCGGCTACCTGGCACTCTGGCCCGTGCTCTCCGGCGCGCTCGTCATCATGGCAGGCCGCACCAACAGCCGCTGGGGCATCGATCGACTGCTGGTCTCCGCACCCCTGCAGAACCTCGGCAACATCTCCTACGCCCTGTACCTGGTGCACTGGCCCATCCTCATTCTCTACAGCAGCGCCGTCGGTACCTCCCGCGTGAACTTCATCGAAGGCGCCATCATCATCCTTGCTTCCATCGGCCTGGCATGGTTGCTCATCCGCTTCGTCGAGAAGCCGCTGCGCTACCGCAAGGACCCCTTCGTACCCTGGCTCATGATGAAGATGCGCTTCAAGACCGTCTTCTCGGTCAAGACCTGGGCAGACCAGCTCGCCTTCATCCTCGCGATCTTCCTGGTCGCCGGCGTACCCCTGGTCGCCGCACAGACCTGGATCGGCTACCGCAACACCCAGTCCGAGCAGAACGCCGAACTGCAGGTACAGACCGCTAGTGAAAACTACCCCGGCGCCCGCGCTATCGGTGGCGCCCAGCAGGGACTCATTGACAACCCCATCCCCTCCGGTGGTGACGTCAAAACCCAGTTCGACGGACTGAGCGACCCCTGCGTTGGCGGCTTCGCGCCCTCCGACCCGGCACTTGCCAAGTACTGCAACGTGCAGAAGTACGGACCCGAGGATGCACCGCTGACCATGGTCATCGGTAACTCCCACGCCGAACAGGCGCTGAGCATCTTCAAGCCCATCGCAGAACAGACCAAAACCAACCTGCAGACCTACCTGCTCGGTGGCTGCCAGTACCCGGTCCGCGCCGTCAACGCCAGCAACGAATGCTCGGAATTCAACACCAAGATGACCGAGGAAATTCTCAAGCGTAAGCCGCAGACCGTGGTGCTCATCGCCACCGTTGCCCAGGCACGCTCGAACGATGAACGAGTCGACCCGAGTCTCGACGAGACGGTCCGCCGCCTCACCGAGGCAGGAGTCCAGGTCATCGGCCTGCGCGATAACCCGCGCTTCGAGTACAACATCTACGAATGCGCTCAGAAGGCCGGCGACGACAAGAGCTCCTGCGCACGACCCGCAAGCGACAAGTACGCCGCCGAAAACCCTGCAAAGGAAGTCTTCGACAAGTACCGCAACCAGGGTGCCGTCATGGTGGACCTGAAGGACGTGTACTGCCCGGACGGCATGTGCAGCCCCGTGGTTGGAAACATCTACGTCTACCTCGACGACAACCATGTCTCCAAGACCTACAGCCGCACCATGGCTCAGGAAGTCTTCCAGCGTGCAGCGGAAGGCGGCTGGCTCGTCAACGGAAAAGTGAACTTCTAAAGTTCGCCAATATAGCGGATCCCCCGTGCTGTTCTACAGAAGTATGAACAGTGCGGGGGATCCGCTATATTCTGACCCGAAATTAGGATAGGCTAAGTTAGGAGGCTCCCGGGAGATGCCTTAGAGAAGAAAGGACGCCATGAAAGAAATCACCGAACGCACCCTCAAAGTTGAGAACGTCAGCCTCGGCTACGGCGAAACCACCATCGTCAAAGACCTCTCCCTCGAATTCCCGAAGGGTAAAATCACCGCCATCATCGGTCCCAACGGCTGCGGTAAATCCACCCTGCTCCGTGGTGTCTCCCGACTGCTCAAGCCGCTCAACGGCGACTTCACCCTCGACGGCAAACCCACCCACGAATACTCCATGAAAGGCTTTGCCCGCATGGTCGGGCTCATGCCCCAGCATCCCATCGCCCCCGAAGGAATTACCGTAGCAGACCTGGTCTCCCGCGGCCGCTACCCCTACCAAGGCCTCTTCAAACGCAATAGCGCCGAAGATGATGAGGCGGTCGCCTGGGCGCTAGAAGCCACCGACACTATGTCCCTCGCCGAACGACAGGTCACCGAACTCTCCGGCGGCCAACGTCAGCGTGTCTGGATTGCCATGGCGCTCGCCCAAGAAACTGACATTCTACTGCTGGACGAGCCGACCACCTACCTCGACCTGGCACATCAGGTGGAGCTACTCGACCTACTCTCGGACCTCAACGAACAGCGCGGCACCACCATGATCATGGTGCTGCACGAGCTGAACCTCGCCGCCCGAGTCGCTGATTACCTCGTCGCTATGAAGGACGGCTCCATCGTCGCCCAAGGCGAAGCACACGAAGTGCTCACCCGTGAGAACCTGCACACCATCTTTAGCCTGAAGGCCGAGGTTGCGGACCCGTTTAACGACGGTAGCGTGGTGGTTGTTCCCCATCCGCGGAGGGCATCCGCAGCTACCGGGTCAGCTGTCGCATCCTAAGAAACCTCCGCTCATGTCTGAAGAAGAACCCTCAACAGTGGGATACTGGAAGGCAGGACGCACCGAAAGCTAAGCGAAGAAGCCGGTACACCGCGCGGGTGTGCCGGCTTCTTCCACAGAAGGGTCATTCTCTATAGAGGCCCGGAAAGAAGAACACAATGACGACCCCGCTCCTAGACTCCAACGGCAAGCTCAACGGTGAATCAGTACGCTACGTGGCAATCGGCGACTCCTTCACCGAAGGCGTGGGCGACGTTGACCGCCGTCGCCCCAACAGCTTGCGCGGCTGGGCAGACCGCGTTGCCGAAGGCCTCGGTGCAGTAGACCCGCAGGCGCAGTACGCAAACCTCGCGATCCGCGGTCGCCTGCTCATTCCCATCCTCGAAGAGCAGCTGCCGGCAGCCCTGGAGCTGAAGCCCAACCTGGTCACCTTCTACGGCGGCGGCAACGACATCATGCGACCCAACGTGGATATTGACCAGCTCATGACCCACGTAGACGAAGCCTTCGCCACCCTGCGCGGCGAAGGAATCGAAGTGCTTACCGTAACCGGCCTGGACGTACAGGGCCAGGGCCCCTTCGCCCGTACCCGCGGCCGTACCGCCACCTACAACGAGCTACTGCGCGGTATCGCTGAGGACCACGGCGTGCACATTATCGACTACTGGCGCTGGAATGACTTCCTCGACTGGCGTCTGTGGGCTGACGATCGTCTGCACATGAACGACCTCGGCCATGAACGCTTCGCATCTCGTGTGCTGGCGCAGCTTGGCCTGCCCGGTGTGGTCACCGAATCGGTACTGCCCCCGGAGGTGCAGCTGACCGCCCGCGAGAAGGTCGAGCAGGAGGCACGCTGGGTCCGCGAGTTTGCCCTGCCGTGGATTGGCCGCCGCCTGAAGGGTACGAGCTCCGGCGACGGCGTGACCCCCAAGTACCCGCAGTGGGTGCCCGCGACAAGCCTTAAAAACTAACGCCCTTAAGAACTAATGCTGAGGGGCGCACGTTACGGCGTAAAACTGTATGCCGGGGGAGCGCCCTGTGCTGTATCTGTACCGTATTTGTGCCCGCATTTACACCGTAACGGAACGGTAAATCCGCCGTTACGCGTACCGTTGCAAACCCTTAAACCGCCCTTTAAAACCGGGGCGGAAGTGTTAAAACGAGAGTTAAATACTCTTTAAACGCGTGTTTAAGCCTGTTTAACAGCCCTGCGCACACCGCAAGAATCGGTGGTGCGGGGCTGTTTACGGCTTAAATCCGGCTTAAGCTGTTAATCTCACAACATGAATTTCACCGGTGTAATTTATCCCCGGTCACATAGAGAACATCTGTTCTTAAAAAAGGCGCATTAACGCCTGACTAGGGGTGTTAAAGAATTCCTTAAAAACATCTGGACTTGCAAAAACACCCATTTTTGGTAGAATAGACAGGTATGTTTGCCGCTCGAAGGCAGGCGTGCATCCGCGAATCGAGCGCTTCGCTTAAACGAGGTGCAATCGGCTCAGAACACCGAGATTCCGCGGATTTTTAAGGCAAAATCCGGCGTGCAGGCTTGCACGAGCCCCCGTATTTACCTAGAATTTAACGCTGTTCGTAGTGGTGGAAACGCCTCTCGACACTAATAAGCTTCACCGTTTTTCCCGCGGCGGGGATCGATGCGTGGCCTCTCACCCACGTGACGATCTCAAACACTCTAGCCCGGCGAATAACCCGGTGCTTCTACATTGGTGGCGGGACGCTCACGAGTAACATCGACTGCGTACCGTCATAAAAGTCAATCAATAAAGGAGTGAAACATGGCAGCAGTCTGCCAGGTGACCGGAGCTGTTCCCGGCTTTGGACACAGCATTTCGCACTCGCATCGCCGCAACAAGCGTCGATTCGACCCGAACGTTCAGAAGAAGACCTACTGGGTTCCTTCGCTGCGTCGTAAGGTAACCCTGAACGTGTCCGCTAAGGGCATCAAGGTTATCGATGCTCGTGGCATCGATGCCGTTGTTGCAGAAATCATCGCACGCGGGGAGAAGATCTAGTAAATGGCATCCAAGGCTAAGGACCTCCGTCCTATCATCAAGCTCAAGTCCACTGCTGGCACCGGTTACACCTACGTGACCCGTAAGAACCGCCGCAACAACCCCGACCGTATGGTGCTGAAGAAGTACGACCCCGTCGTTCGCAAGCACGTTGACTTCCGAGAGGAGCGCTAAGAATGGCTAAGAAGTCCAAGATCGCTCGCAACGAGCAGCGCAAGGTCATCGTCGCTCGCTACAACGAGAAGCGTATCGCGCTGAAGAAGACCCTGATCGACGAGAACGCTACCCCCGAGGAGCGCGAAGCAGCACGCGTGGCACTGCAGAAGCTGCCCCGCAACGCTTCCCCCGTTCGCGTGCGTAACCGCGACCAGATCGACGGCCGCCCCCGCGGTACCTTCCAGAAGTTCGGTATCTCCCGCGTGCGCTTCCGCGAGATGGCACACCGCGGCGAGCTGCCCGGTATCACCAAGTCCAGCTGGTAAATCTGGTATTTTAGTTCCTAAACGGTTTTCCGTCGTCACCGACGGTCACTCGCTTTAGACTCAAACCTTAAGTCTCTGGAAGGGGCACCCTAATGGCTAAGAACCGTACCGAACTCGTTGCAGAGGTTGCAGAGAAGTCTGGCAAGAGCCAGGCAACCGTGAATGCAGTCCTCGACGCAGTGTTCCAGGTTTTCGAGTCTTCCGTCTCCAAGGGCGAGAAGATCACCATCCCCGGTTGGATGGCAATCGAGCGCACCGACCGTGCAGCTCGTACCGGCCGTAACCCGCAGACCGGCGAAACTATCCAGATTCCCGCCGGTCACGGCGTGAAGCTGACCGCAGGCTCCAAGCTGAAGGCAGCAGTCGCTAAGAAGAAGTAATTCTTGAGACTTTGAATCTGCTAAAGACCCCCACCAATATGGTGGGGGTCTTTTAGTATGCCAATTTGTTGTGTCTAGAGACAGGGGAGGGAGAACGGTAGGAAGTAGAAGAAACATGTGGAGGGGTGAGAAGTGGGTATTCAAGACCCTAACCCTATACTCGAGCCATAAAACACAGAAAGTGGCCCGTTTTCACAGAGGAAGCTGTGATGGGCTACAGAAAAAATAAAGAAAATTTATACATTTATACAGAAAGCTATGCATAAGCTGAGCGAAAAATCGGGATTATTAAACCCCGCTGGGAAAAATACTTATACATCGCCGTGCGAACACAGCTTAAACACAGCAAACTAAAGCTCAATCTTAGACTCACACCCTAAGCTGGAGTCACCGGCGAAGGAAAAGCCACACACCATACACAACGGCCCCATCCAACCGGAAAATCAACCATACAAACCCCGGACGATTGACCCTCCGGGACGCACAAGGAGAACCACCTCATGGCACGCCCCGCCCAGAACACTTCCGCACAGACCACCAACCGTCGCTTCCGCACTGGCGCGGCAGCACTGTCACTGGCAGCAATCGCAGCACTCGGCCTGAGCGCCTGCGGTGCCCAGAACACCTCCAACCCGGCACCCACCGCCACTGCAACCGCTAAGGCATCCTCCACCGCCGACGCAGCAGTCAACGCGGGCAACGGCAAGGTCACCGTCAAGGCAAGCGACGCAGCCTCCCCGAGCGCCACCGCAAGCAGCTCGCAGGGTACCGTCACCGTCACCGAAGGCGGCGTAACCGTCAGCGGTGCTGATGGCACCGGGGTCACCGCAGACGCTAACGGTAATGTAACCGTCAACGGCGCCAACGGTACCGGCGTGACTGCAGACGCTAGCGGCAACGCAACCGTCAACGGCGGCTCTGCATCGAACAACTCCGGTTCCTCCGCAAAGGTCGATGAGAAGGCAGGCGAGACCTCCGCCAAGAGCGGCTCCAACGGCGCCGGTAGCGGTTCTGTGACCGTCGACAGCGGAACCGTCAGCGCAGCCAACGGCTACACCCTCATCGAAATCAAGGCCGACGGCGGCTGGTCCTACCACGCACCCAACGGCGACATCATTGAGGTACGAGCTGACGGCTCCTGGGAGCGCGTTGGCGATGGAGGTGTCGTTGAGGTCGATGCTGACGGCTCCTGGGAACAGACTGGCGAGAACGGGGTCATCGATGTAGAAGCTAACGGTTCCTGGGAACAGACCGGCGGCAAGGGCTCAATCGAAGTACCCTCCGTGCCCCTCAAGCCTGCCGGCGCTACCGTGGACCCCGTCAAGCCCGTCACTCCCCGCCGCTAAACAACAGATTGATACTCCCGGCGAAAACGTGGGCTATCCCACTCGCTAGAATGCGGAAGAACGTTCCCACGCCCGGATAATCACACCCAAACTCGATAGAATTAACGCGGTTGGTTAAACCGATAATCGTTATGGAATCCCATAAGGATCCTGTGCACGACGCGAATGCGTCGCCAACTAGCCGCACCATACTAACAACCACAAGGAGAAACAATGGCTATCGCCCCCGCAATGAAGAAGACCACCGCGGTTCTGTCCATCGCTTTCGCAGGCGCACTGGGCCTGAGCGCATGCGGCTCCCAGTCCTCTTCCACCACCACCGCGACTGCATCCGCATCCGCTTCGGCAACTGCGTCCGCAAGCGCATCGGCTAAGGCATCCTCTGCAGCAACCACCTCTGCAGCTTCCGCTTCCGCTACTGCAGACGTGAAGGTTGACAAGGACGGCAACGTTACCGTCAAGGCTAACGACGGCGAAGGCAACTCCGCAGACGTGAAGGCCGGCGCAGATGGCAAGGCCTCCGTCAACGCTAAGGACTCCGAGGGCAACTCCTCCAAGACCGAGGCTGACGACAAGGGTAACGTTAAGGCAGAGTCCAAGGACTCCGAGGGTAACTCCTCCTCCGCCGTTGAGGGCGACGTTATTGTTTCCGAGGACGGCGGCTGGACCATTCAGGGTGACGAAGGTCAGGTAGCTGTACAGGCTGACGGCTCCTGGAGCCGCCAGGACGCAAACGGCCAGGTCGCAGTTAAGGCTGACGGCTCCTGGAGCGTCCAGGCTAACAGCGGCCTGCAGGCGACCGTGGACGCATCCGGTGAAGTAACCTCCATCGTTGGCGGCGAGAAGGCAGACCTGAAGGCTCCGAAGGTTCCCGCAAAGCCCGCACAGGCTAAGGTCACCCCCGTCAAGCCCGCACAGCCCAAGTAAGCTGTAACAAGCTGACAGCGGCCACTAACGCTCACCGAGCGTAATAGCCCGTCTGACTTATAAAGACGCCCCGTGCGCATCCGACCGTGATGCGTGCGGGGCGTCTTTGTGTTCTAGGGAGCTTGAACCACAAAGGGCTGTGAGAGTAGTGGGGGAGGGGTCCACCTGCGGCGCGGCAACCCAGGGAGTTTTCAGGTCGCGGTGCTAGGATGTGGGCATGCCCGATGCTGGGCATTACCAACCACGCTACGCACTGCGCCGTTGCAGAGCGGCGCATACAGAAAAGAGAAAATCAGTGAAGAAGTCTATTGCTGTTCTGTCCCTGACCATTGCCGGTGCTCTCGGTCTCGCAGCCTGCGGCGGTAACTCCGGCACCAACTCCAACTCCTCCGCGTCGGCAAGCGCGTCCGCTTCCGCAACTGCCTCAGCACCCGCAAGCACCTCCGCAGCAGCAACCAGCGAGAGCACCACCTCCGCCGCAGCTGAAACCACCAAAGCAGAAACCAAGACCACCCAGGGCACCATCAGCGCCCCCAGCGGTCTGCCCAGCGAAGCAACCGAAGCACTCAAGAAGGGCCAGGAATCCGCCGATCAGGCAGCCTCCGCAGGCTACACCGCCAGCAAGAAAGCCCTGGAACAGCTCAAGAACGAGGCCGGTGTGAAGAAGGCGCAGACCAGCGACGGCACCGTCTACTACACCGATAAATTCGCTGCTTTCGAATCCAAGGACGGCGCTATCGTCAGCATCCAGAATAACGGTGTGTGGACCAGCATCGACTCCAACGGTACAACCATCGTCGTGAAAGAGGACGGCTCCTGGATCAAGACCAACCCCAAGGACAACCTCTACACCCTCGTCAATGCAGACGGCACCGCATCCGTGCTGAACACTAAGACCTTCGAGAAGGCGACCGACGTCTCCACCATCGAAACCCCGAAGGCACCCGGCCGTATCGACGGCTTCAGCGGCACCGCTAAGACCCCGGTCAAGCCCACCAAGATTGGTGACCTCTCCGAGGTTGCAGGCGCCAAGTAAAAACTAGCTCCTGCCACCGGGCTGAACAGCCCACCACACTATGGATACCAACGCCCCGTGCGCATCCGAACGTGATGCGTGCGGGGCGCTTCTGCGCACTAATCGCGGCACTGCAGCTTTACGAAACTAGAAGGTACTAGACGACCATTGCTAGGATAGGGAAGCGCACAGAATCTAGCGCTCACTCAATGCACGCTCCATGCGGTGCAGAGACACACATCGCGTGTCAGAAAAGGAAAATTAGTGAAGAAATCCATTGCTGTCTTGTCCCTAGGTTTTGCGGCTACGCTCGGCCTGGTAGCCTGCGGTGAGACTACGCAGACCACCATCACCATCAGCCAGAGCGCATCCCCCGAATCGCAGATGGCCTCAAGCGAAGCCCCGGCTAAGGCTGAGGAAGAACCGACTGCAGCAGACTCAACGCAGGATACTTCCGCCGAAAAACAGGCCGTAGCAGAAGAAGAATCTCAGTCCGCAGAATCCACCTCTGATGGTGCCAAGGAGAAATCCTTCAAGGAAACTATTGAAGAGGCCAAGAAGAGTCCCGCCGCGCAGAAATCTACGAATGCTGACGGCACTGTGTACACCTCATCCCTTGGTGATGAAGTCGCCATTGTTGAGGCGAACAACGGCGATGACATCATTATCAATAAGGACGGTAGCTGGAGCCGCCTCACGCCTCAAAAGTCAATCGTTACTGTAAGCGCTGATGGGTCGTGGAGCGCAATCATGGCTAGCGGGCGTCTTATCAACGTCGAGTCAGACGGCATGGCCCAGATTATTGACTTTAAGAATAAGGTTAACGAGGAATCCTACGCGTCCCTGGAAGTCCCGCAAACCCCCGCCCCTGTGGAGGCACTCAACATAACTCCGAAGGAACCTGCGAAACCGACGAAGAGGGCCCATAGCTGGGACCCCGAAAGGGCTTCTGACGTGGATTAGGAGTCTAGGAGCTCCAGCGTATCCAGCGCACATTTTAACTGAGCTAATTAGCTGAGACTGTCTGAATACCTTGACGCCCCGTGTGCATCTATACGTGATGCGTGCGGGGCGCTTTATATACCCACGAACCACCCGGAATATGACTTAATATGACAGGTCGTTAAGGCCCCAAGTCACAAAGCTCAACTCCCAGCGAACCACCCCCACCACGCTGGCATAATGGGGACAGCAAACCAACGCGCCCACACACGGCGCACCCAACAGGAGAGAAAACCATGAGCGAGAACACCACCCGCAGCGTACGCGTGCGCGCCAGCGAACTCGAAGGCCGAGCCTGGCTCAACACCGGCGACAAAAACCTCACCCTGCAGGACCTTCGCGGCAAAATCGTTATTCTCGACTTCTGGACCCTCTGCTGCATCAACTGCCTACACGTCCTCGACGAACTACGCCCCCTCGAAGAAGAATTCTCCGACGTACTCGTCACCGTCGGCGTGCACAGCCCCAAGTTCGAACATGAAGCCGACCCCGTAGCGCTCGCCGCGGCCGTCGACCGCTACCACATCACCCACCCCGTACTCGACGACCCCGAACTGACCACCTGGCAGGCATACACCGCCCGCGCATGGCCCACCCTCGTCGTCGTCGACCCCGAAGGCTACATCGTCGCCCACCTCTCCGGCGAAGGCCACGTACAGGGCCTCACCTCCCTCGTACGCGAACTCGTCGCAGAACACGAAGCAAAGGGCACCCTACACCGCGGCGACGGCCCCTACGTGCCCCGCCCCAAGGCAGCCGGCACCTACGCCTTCCCCGGCAAGGCTATCGAACTGCCCGCCGAATTCGGCCCCGCAAACCTCTTCGGCAACCGCGAGCGCACCTACCTCGTCGCCGACAGCGCGCGCCACCGCATCCTGCAGGTAGCAGCCGACCTCAACACCGTCATCAACACCTACGGCGGCGGCGACGACCCCGTGAACCACCCCGTCAAGGGCCACGTCGACGGCACCGGCACCGAAGCACGCTTCAACGAGCCCGCCGGCCTCGCCCTCGTACCCGAAAACCTGCGCGAGAAGCTCGGCTACGACGTGCTCGTTGCCGACACCGTCAACCACCGCCTGCGCTCCCTCAACCTGCGCACCGGCGAAGTACGCACCCTCGCAGGCAACGGCGTGCAGCGCGTCATCGACGGCGACAACGCCGTCACCGGCGACCCCAACCACATTCCCACCGGCGTGCCCGCCACTGAGATTGCGCTCTCCTCTCCCTGGGATGCGGTCTACTCCCGCGAGGCCGGTCAGTTCATCATCGCCATGGCAGGCACCCACCAGCTCTTCGGCTACGAACCCGTCAACGGCACCGTCAGCATCTTCGCAGGCTCCGGCGTCGAAGGCCTCGCCGACGGCCCCGCCGCCGACGCCTGGTTCGCCCAGCCCTCCGGCATTATCGAAGCACGCGACGGCAGCCTCTGGGTCGCATGCTCCGAAACCAGCGGCCTGCGCCACGTCACCTTCACCGACAATGGCGTACAGGTCACCTCCGCGGTCGGCAAGGGTCTCTTCGACTTCGGCTTCGTCGACGGCGACTCCGAAACCGCCCGCATGCAGCCCCCCCTCGGCCTGACCGAACTGCCCGACGGATCCATCGCAGTCGCCGACACCTACAACGGTGCCATCCGCCGCTGGGACCCCGCAACCGGCACCCTCGGCACCCTCGAACGCGGCCTCGACGAACCCTCCGACCTGCTCGTCGAAGAAGTACCCGGCGAAGAACCGCGCCTCATCATCGTCGAAACCAACGCGCACCAGCTCGTGCGCGCCTCCATCCCCGCCAAGGCACAGCACGTCGACGAAGGCGCCATCACCACCGCACGCCCCTCCACCAAGCTCACCGGCGGCACCCTCGAATTCACCTCACGATTCACCGTGCCCACCGGCCAGAAGCTCGACACCCGCTGGGGCGACCCCACCCAGCTGAAGATCTCATCCACCCCCGAGAACTTCATCCTGGAAGGCGCCGGCACCTCCACCGGACTGACCCGCACCCTCGTACTCAACCCCGAAATCACCGAGGCAGTCCTGCACATCACCGCCCGCGCCGCCGCCTGCGACGGCACCCCCGACGGTGACATCCCCGAGCACGCAGCATGCCACCTCTACCAGCAGGACTGGGGTATTCCCGTCGTCGTGACCGGTGATGAGGCAGACGAAAGCGAACTCGTTCTGGACCTTCGCGGTATCAACTAGGGATCGCTAAAACACTAAATAAAGGGTCAGTATTATCCTCGCTCCTACAGGGGCACCCGTCCTCGCTTCGCTCGGACACCCTGATGTCGCTACGGATAATACTGACCCTATTTCTGTTGTGCCGCCCTGATACCGCTGCGGATAGTGACGGTTCCCTTTGCACTTTTAGGATTGTGGGACGCGAAAGGGCCGGGTCATCCTCGCTCCTACAGGGAACCCGTCCTCGCTTCGCTCGGACACCCTGATGTCGCTACGGATAACACCGGCCCTTACAGGTCAGCAAACCTAGAAGGAGACACGGACCGCCTTCGCATCCGCCTCCACCGACGCCTTCAACGTAAACGGAATCTCCTTCTGCACCTGCGAACGCGCACCCGTATACAAATCCAACTGAGTAAACGACACCTTCGCCGTACCCGACATCGGCTTCAACGACCACACACCCGCCGAGCTCACACTCACCTGCGGATCCGCGACCTTCTCAACAGACCACTTCACCTCAGAATCCACACGGCCCGAAAACGCATACTCAAAAGGGCACCCACCAGGATAAAGAGTGCTCTGCTGCGTACACTTCTTCAAATAATCCTGCACCTGCTCCTTCACCGACGACAACGCATTATCACTCGGCTTCAACTCCATACGCACCGCATGATTCGCATCCTGCGCCGTCACCACCTCATTCACCTTCTGCGCCGTATACACCGTCGAATCATACGACACCGCATACACGCCCGGATAAAACACAGGGAACGACGCCGCACCCTTATCCACCGCAACCTTACGGTTATTAATCGTCGCAGCCTCCACACCCTGAATATTCACCTTCACCGACGGCAAAGACGCCTCATCAATAGCCCACTTATCAAAAAAGCCCCAATGCGTACCCGAACGATGCAAACGAAAATCCGTATGCTGCTGCGAACCCTCCAACGTATAGGACGCACGCACCGTCGCATGCTCACCATCCTCGCTGGTCTCCACCACCTCATACGACACCTCACCCAACGAAGACACCGAACGCCTCAAAGCATCCCCATCAAGCAAAGATGCGTCACCCTCAGGAATCTGCGCACCCAACAAGCCACGCGCATACGAACCATTACCCGTACGCAACGCATGAAAATACTCCCGCACCTGACCCGTCGGACCATACACCAGCTTATTCGTCATAACCAGCGCCGCAGCAGCCACAGAAACCGCCACCACAACACCGACCATCCACATTGCCAGAACCCGCTCCACGGGAGAAAAATTACGCATAGAACCAGAGTAACGCAGGTAGTCCGCTAGGTTTCACGCACCGCACACACTAAAGTTGTGTATATGGCAGAACGCGCTCACGAAGTCCCCGCCAAATACGGCGAAGTCAACGAACTATTCCACCCCCGCATGCGCTCCTACGGCAGGCGCATCGAAGCGGCACTCCCCGGCACCATCGTGCTCCTCGCCGCGCTCGCCTTCATCTTCTACAAGCGACCCGCCCTGCCGTACACCATCCTCGTGCTGCTCATCGGCACCATCGCAGGCGTCAACCTCTACTCAGTCCTCAAACCCACAATCATCGTCATCACCAAAACCCACGTGCTCCGCGCACGCACCTTCGGCTGGTTCGCCGTACCCCTCGAAAACATCGACCACACCATCTACGCCGAAAAGCTCTACCCCAAAAAAGCCTACGGCCAGAAACTCAAAACCGTCGCCGGCCGCCTACGCTACCGCAGCTTCCCCGCCATGTGGGCCGTCGACAAAGACGGCAAACAGCTCATGCGCATCGACGGCCGCGTCTGGGACGGCAAAACCATGCGAGAAGTCTCCTCCAAGCTCTCCGCCCAAACCACCATCTACAAGCAGATCAATGTGGTCAACATGGACAAAGAACACAAGGGACTCATCACCTTCAACGAGCTACACCCCGGCTGGCGCTCCAGCCTCATGACCGCGCTTGCCGTCATCATCGTGGCAATCCTCTTCGCCGCATCCTTCCTGCCCGAAGAAGTAGCCCGCAACATCTACATGATCCACTAGAACGCCCATTCTTTAAAGTTCTTATGGACGCGCTTCTTCAGGATGTGCAAAGGCCCGGCACCCACCCCACACGGGGCAGGCGCCGGGCCATTTGTATGCCTAGCTAAATGCGCTTAGCGCGCTCGTTGTACAGGTGAATCTATTCCGCCGGGCGGGACAGCACCGCCACCAAAAACTCTGAAGAACCCTCAACAAACGGGTGCATCTGCCACGACGAATACGTGTTATCCACGTTCAAACCAGCCTCGCGGGCATCCGCCAAAAACTGCTCAAACGCATAATCACGGCCCGGACCCGAACCGTAACCCACGACAGCGCGGCCGCCCGGCGCCAACACGCGACGGAAATTCTCAACCACCGGCTTACGAGTCGAACGAGCCAAGAAACCCATCACATTACCCGCACACACCAGCAGCTCAAACCCATTCTCCGCCGTAGCCTCACCCTCAATGCCCAGTACCTCCGGCAAATCCACCAAATCGGCAGTAATCCACGTAGCATCCGGGCAGACGCGGCGCGCCTCCTCAATCAGCTCAGGATCAATATCCACACCCGTCACACGGTGACCCAACGCGTGCAGCTGCTTACCCACACGACCAGGACCCGAACCCGCATCAAGAATCTTCGCGCCACGAGAAGCCAACGCATTCACCAGACGAGACTCACCCGCCATATCATTACCCTCAGCCTCCATCGCCTTAAAACGGTCAATGTACCACTGAGAATGATTCGGGTTGCTCTCCTTACGGACCAACCACAGCGACTTCTCACGCTCAGCCGGAGCGTTGAAACTCATCATTGCCATAAAAACTCCTTAGACAGGGTTGAGGATGCGCCAACCGCCACCAGGCAAGGTGACCGCGGCATATAAGCGGTGTGTGCGCTACGTTCTAGCATAGCCCCACCCGGTACCTGCCGGTAAGGGCAGCAAGAGCCGGAGGGGGCTATCGGGACAGCACGAAAAACAGAGAAACTACAGAGGAACGGTTAGAGGTGATCGCCGCCAGTATTCGATGTACCCTCAGCAAGCGCCTTACGCAGCTGCTCCTGGCGCTCCTCCTCAGCCAGACGAGCAGCCTCAGCGAACTGCTCCTCAATATCGGCAAGCAGCGCCTCAACCTCTTCCTTACCAGCTACCGGGCCGCCAGCAATCAGACCATCAGCGCCCAAAACCACAGCCAACGGCACACCATTACCAAAATTCGCGCGCGCACCAGCATCACGGTCAATCAGAGGAGTCAAGCCCTCCGGCAACGTACCCGCATTACGCGACGTCTGCAACGAATCCAGGCTCGAATACACCGGATGTAACGCCACCTGCGGCAGACGCTCCTGCCACGAAGACATCGTCTTCAAAAACTTCACACAACCAGCGCAGGTCGCCGACACAAACACCAGCATACGCGCCTGATTCTTAGCCAACGCACGCATATTCGTGTGACGGCCATTCTCCAGATACAGCGCCGCATGCGGAATCGGCATGCGAACATACTGCTCTTCACCGTTCTCGTCATACACCGGCTCCGGCAAAATCACCTCAGCCTGCGGCTCCGGCTGCGCAAGAGCATCACCGCGGCGAACAGCCTCCAACGTCAACGCAATCAGCGCCGCACCAAAAACCCAAGTCCAGCCGCTATTACCCAGACCCAGCAGAGTCGGCACAACACCCGTGCCGCCCTTCAACGCACTCGCATGCGCGCCAGCCGCCGCCAACAGCAGCGCAATATTACGGACCAGCGTGTAACGGCTCACCGGCGCATTCGACTCAGAACCGAAACAATTACAACCCGCAGTACGACCCGTCGCCAGCGCCCGCGCAATCACCACCGTATAGAACAGCATCAGAATCAACGCCAAACCCGAAGCAATCACCGCAGGCAAACGCACCGGCGACAGCAGCAGGACGGCGGCTAGGGCAATCTCGAACCACGGCAAAATCAGCGACACCGCACGGGTCGGCGCAATCTTCTCCAAACCAAGATTCTGGATGCCGGTCACGGTACTCTGCGGGTCCTTCGCCTTAGCAATACCGCTAATCAACAAAGTCAACGCAACAAGTGCCGTACACAAAACAAGCGGCACAGTAGAGACGGTGAGCATAAAACTCCTAGAGTGAGTGTGCGAAAACAGGAGGCGGCAGCGGCAGTTTTTAGGCAGAACAAACCGCGCGACGAGCCGCCGTGTTATACACGATTTTACGCCCTGCACATGGGGAAACCATCTCTACAGTGCCGTGAGGCGCACCCCGTACTCGCCCGCCAGCTCCGCGTACGCCTGAACAAAGCGCTGCGCTCGCGCACCCGAGGCACAGAAAACGCCCACACGCTGATTACGCACCGACTCAAACAGGCTCAACAACTCCGCGGGCACATCGGTTGCTGGCAACAGCGACCCCTCCGCGTCACTCAGCTGCGACAACGGCACATGCAACGAGTCTTTATGCTTTACCGATTTCTCACGCTCGGGCACCTCACGCACATCCAGCAGAACCTGCGGGACCTCATGCGCCGACAAATCCACCGGCACCACACGCGCCGGATCCGGCACCGACCCAAACGACGTACACGTACCCGACAAGGCATCATACGTCAGCAGAGTACCCGCCGCCGTCGGCAAACCACTCACAAACTTGAGCACCTCCGTCGCCATCAGCGAACCAACCACAGCCGTCGTCGCACCCAACACCCCGGCAAGCGCACACGACTCCACCGTCTGCGGAATCGTCGGAAAAATATCACGCAAATGCGCGCCATCCGGCTCAAAAAGACTCACCGACCCGCCAAAACGCAAAACCGTGCCCCACACCAGCGGCAAACCCGCAACCTGCGCAGCATCCGCAATCAGATACTTCGACGCAAACGTATCCGTACAATCCACCACACAATCCGGTGCCGACGCGGCGAAAAGATCCAAAATCCAGGACGCATCCACATGCCGAATCGTTGTCTCAACCGTCAACGACGGGCACAGCTCCAGGGCACGGCGCGCTGCAACCTCCGCCTTCGGCTCACCCACATCAGGCACACCAAAAAGCGGCTGACGCTGAATATTCGACAGCTCCACCGAATCAGAATCCACAATATGCAGATACCCCACACCAGCCGCCGCCAACGCCTGCACCACCGGACAACCCAAACCACCAGCACCAATCACCAACACGCGGGCAGCCGCCACCGCATCCTGATCAAAGCCCGGCAGGCGACGCTGGCGGTCCGTGCGCTCGCGATCCAGACGCGCATGCTCCGGATTCACCGGGGTAGGGGTGAGGTTTACATCCACGAGACAAAACCCTCCGACGGCGACGAGGCCTTCGCGTGCTCACGCACCGGAATACGGCCAGCCTCACGCGCCAACGTGTGGGGTAGGAACCCGCCCCCCCCCCCGCCCCACCCCCCCCGCCTGCACCGCAAACTTCATCGCCTGAGCCATCGCCACCGGATCCTCAGCACGATTCACCGCCGACGCCAACAACACCGCATCACAACCGAGCTCCATCGCCAGCGCCGCGTCGGAGGCGGTACCCACGCCGGCATCCAGAACCACCGGAACCTGCGCACGGGAAGCAATCAGCTCAATATTGTGCGGATTCAAAATGCCCAGACCGGTACCAATCGGCGCGCCCAACGGCATAACCGCCGCAACGCCCGCATCCTCCAGGCGAGCGGCAGCCACTGGGTCGTCAGAAGTGTACGCGAGCACCGTGAAATCCTCAGCGACCAGCTGCTCGCAAGCATTCAACAGCTCCACGGTGTCCGGCAGCAGGGTGTCTTCGTCGTGGATGATCTCGACCTTCACCCAGGAAGTGCCCAGCGCCTCGCGGGCGAGCATTGCGGTCATCACCGCGTCAGCTGCGGTGCGGCACCCTGCGGTATTGGGTAGCGGCGCAATATTGAGCTTCTGCAGAAGCGGAAAAATGGGGGTGCCTGCGGCGTGACGGCGCATGGCAACGGTCGTCATTTCGGTGCCGGAGGCGATGAGCGCCTGCTCGAGCAGGTCCATGCTGGTTGCGCCTCCGGAACCCATGATGAGGCGGGATGTGAAGGTGCGGTCGCCGATGGTGAGCGGTGTGAGGCTCATGGTGTTCTCCTCTGTGGGAACGTCTAGATAACGGGGTTTGCTGGTTGGTGCGGGGCGCTACGGTGCGCCCGGTTTAGGGAACAAAAACCGAGAATATCTGTTCTTTTTTCGGTGGGTATCTCGCCGGTACAGGCTGGAAGATTAGCCGCCCTGAACGGCGGTGAGGGCATCCACCCTATCGCCCTCGTTCAGCGGCACATCCAGCCACGTGGAACGCGGCACGATACTGCGGTTGAGCGCCACAGCCACGCCATTTTCGGTACCGAACTGGTCCATGACAAGGTCAAATACGGTGCGGGCATTCGTGGTTAGCGGCTCGCCGTTGTAGGTGATAATCATGCGAAATCCTTTCGTGAAGGTGCCGGGTGCATCCGGCGGGGACTGTGTTTAGTGGGTGAATCGTGCCGGGTCGCACGCCTGCATGATGGGCGGAATCTCAGCCCCGCAGGCGACCTCCGCGCCGACCTTGCCGGCGAGCGCGGCAAGCAGAATACCGTGGCGGAAATAGCCTGTGGACACGAGCTGGCGGGTGCCGTCAGCACGGGTGCGGTGCCCGAAGATGGGCAGGTCGTCCGGGGTTCCGGGGCGGGCGCCGACGTTCGCCTCCAGAAGCTCGCACTCTTCAACGG
>OAVW01000174.1_pt1 | contig 22527 bp, 19 predicted proteins | sample 1495321 | NCBI WGS metagenome assembly OAVW01 (sample SAMEA2580108, study PRJEB22360) | human gut metagenome | biome: human gut; feature: human-associated habitat; material: faeces | place: Denmark | collected 2008/2010 | reverse complement strand
GAACCGCATCCGCCCGAGCCGCAACCGCAACCACCGGCGGAAGGTGCCGGCTCCTCGTGGCTACCGCAGCCACCCGAACCGCATCCACAGCCGCCACCGTCGACCGAACCGCAGGCGGAGCCGCGTGCATCACGGTGACCCATGAGGTCCACACCCAGGTCGGAGAGGTAACGCAGGTAGCCTGCGAGGGCGTCGCGTCCACCGGTACCGGAGATGACGATACCGCCGTGGCGCAGTGCCTTAAGTACCTCGTTAACCATCGGCCACTGCTCAATGTCGTCGGTAATGGTGATAGCGCTGACCACGTGCATTGCGAGGGAGGTCAGCGAGCGCAGGGACTGTTCGTAGCCTTCGGGCAGGTGAATGACCTTGGCGGGTGCCGCCAGGCGCAGGATGGACAGCACGCGCATGAGCATCATGGGTACCGCGTTCTGGGGCAGTAGGACAGTCACGCCAATGGCGGAGGATTCAGCAATACGTTCGATGGTTGCCGCGAGTTCTTCGGAATCGATATCGCGGGAGATATCCAGTACTTCGTAGGAGTCCACGGCGATGGAGCGGGTACCGAGGGCGTCGGCGAGTGCTTCATCTTCGGTGTGGATCGCAATCATGTTGCGGAATTCGTTGCGGCGCACGACGGAGGCTGCCTCGATGAGGGCGAAGTCCTGGCCCTCACCATCCACGAGGAGGGTGTGGATTTCTTCGCGGTTGAGGCCTTCGCCTGCGGTGGCGCGCTCGATTAGTTCAGAAAATGCATTGCTCATACCGAATATTAAACACCCCCTTTTACTCTGTGCGCCCGCGAGGTTTACCTGTCTTGGCGGTTTTGGGCGGTTTAAGACGCGATTTTATGCCGAGAGCGTGGGTGTCTGCTTTTTTCTGCGTGTACTGGAGGGTTTTCGGTGGTAAAAGTGCTCGTGAAACGCGAAACGTTCGCTCCGGGTGAGTGAGAATCAACATTGCTTTTTGGGCTTGTACCGCGTATTTGTGGGGTTTTTGTTTGCCGCGGGGTGCATCTTGCTCACGTTACAGATTTGAACACCCTAAAATGAAAGGGTGGTACTTTCCCGTGAAAAGATTCTAGATACCGCCTACGAGGTCTTGGCGACCTACGGTTTGGCGGACCTTTCCATGCGCCGACTTGCTCAGGAGCTTCACGTGGCTCCCGGCGCTCTGTACTACCACGTGAAGAATAAGCAACAGCTTCTCATTCTGCTGGCGGATTACATTCTGGCTCGCGCCCCAAAGTCGATGTCTGAGGAGGCTGAGGCGAATCCGGAGGCTATTCGTGCTTCGATGATTCGCCGCGGCGATACGTTGTTCTCCCTGCTGTACCCGATTCGTGAGTGCCCTGAGGTGGTGCGTTTGAGTTTGACTCTGCACCCGCGTGAGTTGAAGCCTGTGGTGGCTATGGCTCATGAGTTCCAGGCTCTTGGTTTGGGTCATGCGGAGGCGCTGCGTCGTGCTCGTTTGTTGACCCATATTGCATTGAGCCTGGTGGAGGAGTATCAGACTCTGCCGCTGATTTCGCCTCAGGAGGCTGTGGCGAGTGGCGATGTTCCTCTGATTGAGAATGCGTTTAACCGTTACCGCCAGGATCTGCTTTCTGCGATTGATTCGATGATGGTGGTGCAGGAGCCTTATACGCAGGATGCGTAAGTCACCTGTTCCTCTTTTGGTTTATTAGTTGTGTATGGTGCCCCGCGCCCCCTTGTGGGGGTGCGGGGCTTTTGCATGCGCCTCGACCCGTGCGCTTAGTGTGGTTCGCCCCTGCCGCGCTCTGATACTGGTGCGGTGTGGCGGTTGAGTCGATGTTCGCCGGTTGTCTGCTTTAGTCTAGAGGTGACACGTGCTTGCGCTGTTGCCCGTTGGGTATCTGGTGCGAGTGGGGTGTCGTTTATGTCTTAGTGCCCTGTTGGGCTTTATCAGAGGTGTTCCATGTCGATGACCGCTACCGCCCAGTGGGCGGCTCTTCCGGACCATAGCGCGGAGATTGCGCGTGTGCGTGAGGAGTTTATTACTGCGTATGGTTATGAGCCGGATGGTGTGTGGTCTGCGCCTGGGCGTCTGAATCTTTTGGGCGAGTACATTGATTTTTTGGGTGGCTCGTGTCTGCCGATGCCGTTGCCGTACCGCACCTATGTGGCGGGTGCGTTGCGTCGTGATGGTGTGTTGCGCGCGGCTTCTTTACAGATGCCCGGCGATGAGCGCACGGTCGTGATTCGCGATATTCAGCCGGGTCATTTGAAGGGCTGGTTCACCTATGTGGCGGGTGTTGCGTGGGCGATGAATCAGGAGGGCGGCAGGGACATTATGCTGCCCGATGAGTTTGGTGCTGACCTGCTGATTAATTCTCGTGTTCCGGTGGGTGGCGGTTTGTCGTCTTCGGCGGCTTTGGAGTGTTCGACGGCGTTGGCATTGTTGGAGCTCTCGTGTCCGGTGCGTGAGGAGTGCCCGCAGGCTGATGCTACCCCGGCTGATAGTGATGCGTTGCGTGCGCGTCTGGCTCAGGTGTGTATTACGGCTGAGAATAAGATGGCTGGCGCGCATACGGGTGGCCTGGATCAGACGGCGTCGTTGCGTTCGTATCCGGAGCAGGCTCTGGTGGTTGATTTCCGTGATTTTTCGATTGAGCCGGTTGCGGTGGATATTGCTCAGCATGGCCTGAGTTTTTTGGTGATTGATACGAACACTCCGCATGAGCTGACGGATGGTGGTTTTGCGGCTCGTCGTGCGGCGTCTGAGACGTGCGCTGATGCTTTGGGTCTGCGTTTTTTGCGTGATGCCCTACCGGAGGATTTGTCGTGTGCGGGTATGGATGCGCGTGCGGCGAAGGCGTGGCGTGCTGATTTGGTGGATTCTTCGGTGAATCGTGCCTTGGATGCGCTGGAGGACGCGGGTCGTCCGTGTTCGTTCCCGCGTGGTTGGGTGCGTCATGCGTTCCACGATATGACTCTGGTGGGTCGTGTGAGCTATTTGCTGCAGCATGCTGATGAGTTGGGTTGCGCGGCGTTTGAGGAGGCGGGCCGTATTTTCACGGAGTCTTTTGTGTCGATGCGTGATGAGTTGCGTGTTTCTCGCCCTGAGATTGATGATGCGGTGCAGGTGTGCCTGGATCAGGGTGCGTTGGGTGCCCGTATTGTGGGTGGCGGTTTTGGTGGCGCGGTGATGGCGTTGATTCCGACCTCTCAGCTGGAGGCTGCCGCGGATGCGGTGGCGACTGCGTATGCTGTGCGTGGCTATGCGGCGCCTCGTTTTTTGCCGATGGTTGCTGGTTTTGCGGCATCTCATGATTGGGCTGCGGGCGCTGCTCCTACGGATATTCCGGTGTTGTAGGATTGGGTGCTGAGGTCTGTCATAAATCGGTGGGGTGTCATAGGGGCGTTTTTTCGAAGGTTTGAACAATATTCATAGCTGGAAGTTTCCTGCGAGTTTCTATAAAAATCCTCCGCTCATCCCCTGTAATAACGCGCTGATAAGCCATAATTTTTTGGTCATTGGTCAAAAGTGGCGCCACGTTTTCTGAGGGTGGTTTTTCTTGCCCTCGCGGGTATGTACACTTATCGACGGACGCAATCCGTGAGCTGTAAAGTTTTGATGCCTATAGTCCGGCATACGGATGGCATCTACACTGGGTTCGACCGTCACATACAAGCCCAGCTTGCAGGTTTCGTCCACCAAAGCATCACACTCCAATTTTCTGCCCGCCCCGGGCAGGTGCCTCACCAAGAGTGAGGCTTTAGAGCGCGAAAGCGCAGAAAGGAGGCCCCCGTGGGCTTCGATATCAAGGGCACCGTTGAGCAGGGCCTCGACAAGGCTCAGGAAGTCATCAACGAAAAGGCTGGCAAGGAGGTCGTCACCGACGAGCACGTTGCCAAGGTTGAAGAGGTCGTGACCGAGAACGTCTCCAAGCTGACCGAGAAGTTCGGCAAGTAAGGCGACAGCCTCCTTTGGATTGGCGCCCTGCCTCGCCTCCTCATGGGGTAGGGCGCCATTTCCCTGGGTTTGCATTACAGGCTTTCACTCAACGGCTTTCACTCAACATCTCTCTCAAATAATGGGGCACGCTGCCCCGCCTGGGTTCTTTCATTCACCGACTCACTCGGCATATTGCTCAGCTTCGGTTACCGTCTGGTAGCCTGTTTTCACTCTTCTTTTACTCTTACTCAGCACAAGTACTCGCGCTTTCTCGCGAACTGTGTACGCCCCGCATCATTGGTCCGGCAACCTTGGTGTGGGGCGTATGCCGTTAATGCGCAGGGTGAAGGCTTCTGGGGCGGGGCGGAGGCTTCTACGAGAGTGCTACACGGGCTGTGGGAGTGGGGCGCGGGCGTTCGCCCTATGAGGACCTCTCCCCCGCCCCTGCACGCTCAGCTATGCTTGATATGTCAACTTATTGAGCTGCGCCCTCAGGTAGGTTTCAGTGCCTCCTGAAGACCGCGGAGCACCCCGTCTATGGAGGAACTATGTTTGAACGTCAGCAGTCCGATCAGCAGAAGGCACGCGAGGTCATGAAGGATGGCGGCGTCGTCATTTATTGGCGCCCCGGCTGCCCCTACTGCGAGGCTCTGGATTCTAAGCTGGGCGAGCTGGGCGACCACGCTACCTGGGTGAACATTTGGGAGGATCCGCAGGCTGAGGCGCACGTGAAGTCCCTCAACGACGGCAACGCGACCGTCCCCACAGTGGATACCGGCGACACCCACTTTGTGGTCGCTGACCTGGTGAGCCGCAACAAGGTGAAGAAGCTGATTGAGAACACCCTCAACTCTGGCGGCGAGGCTTAAGATGGCTCGCCCGGCACTGAACCGTGATACGACGGTCTGCATTTCTCTGTCTGGTCGCCCGTCGAATCACGGTATCAAGTTCCACAATTACCTGTACGAGAAGCACGGTCTGGATTACCTGTACAAGGCGATGACCACCACCGATATTGAGGGTGCTATCGCCGGCGTGCGTGCTCTGGGTATTCGTGGCTGCTCGGTGTCTATGCCGTTTAAGCAGGCTGTTATCCCGCTGATGGACGATATGGACCACTCGGCTGCGGTTATTGGTGCGGTGAACACGATTGTGAACACTGACGGCTTCTTGAAGGCGTACAACACGGATGTGATTGCGGTGGCTTCCCTGCTGCGTTCGCATAATGTGGATCCGTCTCTGCCGTTCCTGCTGCGCGGTTCGGGCGGTATGGCTGCGGCTGTGGCTGGTGCGTTCTTTGATGCGGGCTTCTCGCAGGGCATGATTATTGCCCGCAACGAGGAGACCGGCCGCGCGCTGGCTGAGCGTTACGAGTACGCCTGGGCGCCGGAGGTGGGCAACCTGCGAGCGCCGATTCTGGTGAACGTGACCCCGATTGGCATGGCTGGCGGTGAGGAGAGCGAGGAGCTGTCGTACCCGCAGGAGGCTATTGCTGAGGCGCAGGTGGTCTTTGATGTGGTGGCGATGCCTGTTGAGACTCCACTGGTTCGTGCGGCTCGCGCGGCGGGTAAGGAAGTTATTCACGGCGGCGAGGTGATTGCTCTGCAGGCTGCTGAGCAGTTCCGCCTGTACACCGGCGTGGAGCTCACCCCCGAGGAGGTCGAGGAGGCGGAGGCTCAGGCGAACTAGGTTCGCACCCGCTGCTTCTTCGCCCCGTGAGGGGCTCGATACGCAAAAGTGCCCGGAAGGTTGATCCTTCCGGGCACTTTTTTGTTGGTGCGTAGCACCGGAATTTTTTGTAATTACACACACCCTGGTATTTAAGGTTTTCCACATCTGTGGAGAAATCTGGGGAAAACTCTTACACCCGTGTAATTCACCCCGTGTAATTCGGTTGTTTTAGCCTGTATCCACAGGTTTTTAACATGTACTCACAATCGTGGAATTACACGAATGTAGTTATACACAGTGTGGAAAACCTCTGTGGATAACCCTCGTCTGCGGCGGTTTTCCGCGAATTTTCAGGCTCAATATCTGCCGTTGAACCACCGTCGCGGGCTCTGCTGCTGCGGCTCCGAAGACTCGGGCTTCTTCACGAACGGGATAATCAGCAGGGTTGCTAGTGCGCCACTGACAAGACCGCCAAAGTGTCCCGCGAGGGAAATATGCGGGTGGAAGAGGCTCTGCACCACATCAATGCCGATGAGTAGCATAAAGAGGCGTGCTGTGTCCTTTTGCCTCCTGAGAAGCAGAATCACGAAGAAGGCACCATAGAGGCCATACACACCGCCTGAGGCACCCACGGTGCGACTGTAGTAGTCGAAGATATACACGCTGAAGCCAGCGCCCAGGGTAGCCGCCATATATACGAAGAGGAACTTCCACCGCCCCATCATGCGTTCGAGAGATACACCGAAGATGAAGAGGTAAATCATGTTCCACACCAGGTGCATCGGGTCAGTTTGCGAGTGCACAAACCCGTGCGTGATCAAGCGGTAGTATTCACCGCGGTGAACACTGGGACCAGACATCATGCCGAGGTTGTACATCCAACGGAATGGGATGATTAGCTGCAGACCGTACACCACGACGTTAATCAGAATGAGCGTGTACGTAATATGCCAGTGACGGGCGATGAAGGAACGCTTCGGGCTCGAGACGCCTCCATTGAGGTCACGGTAGCAATCGGGGCAGACTACACCCGATTCCTGCGCCACCTGACATTCGCTGCAGACAATTCGACGGCAGCGCCCACATTGGGCGTAGCTGACGCGGTCGGGGTGGTTGACGCAGACCGTGGGGCTCTGCCCGTAGTTCATGTAGTTGGGAAAGTTCTCCACTGACCCTCCAAAGATTTTGTGCCGGATTTTCCGAAGATTTTCACGTATTTTCAGGCTTAGTACCTGCCGTTTTGCCACTGTTGCGGACTCTGTTGCGGCGGATTCGAGGACTCGGGCTTATCCACAAGCGGGACAAACAGCAACGTCAGCAGCACACCACCGACAAAACCACCCGCGTGGCCTGCATGAGAAATATACGGGTTGAAGAAGCTCTGCACCACACCAATACCGATGAGCAGCATAAAGAGGCGTGCCGTGTCCTTCTGCCTCCTAAGAAGCAGGATCACGAAGAAGGCGCCGTAGAGGCCGTACACACCGCCTGAAGCGCCCGCCACGCTCGTTGAAGGAGCCAGCACGTACACGCCTAATGCACCAAAGGCGATTGATCCCAGGTACACGAGGAGGAACTTCCACCGCCCCATCATGCGTTCGAGAGATACACCGAAGATGAAGAGGTAAATCATGTTCCACACCAGGTGCATCGGGTCATGCTGCATGTGCAGAAAACCGTAGCTGATGATGCGGTAGTACTCGCCGTGTTGGACGTAGGGCCACCAGAACAATCCGTGCTTTACTACCCATTCGTTGGGGATAAGCTGCTGCAGACCGTACATCGCGACGTTAATCAGAATGAGCGTGTACGTAATATGCCAGTGGCGCGCCAGGAACGAGCCTTTTGCCTTCGAACCCTGTGCTTTCGAGCTGCCGCCCGTGAGGTCGCGGTAGCAGTCGGGGCAGACCATGCCCACATCCAGCGCTACTTGGCATTCACCGCAGACGGTGCGGTTGCAGCGCTTGCACTGGGCGTAGCTGACGCGGTTGGGGTGGTTGACGCAGACGGTGGGGGTCTGCCCGTAGCCTGCGTAGTTGGGAAAGTTCTCCACTGAACCTCCAGGGGTTGTGTACCGGATCAACCGGGGTGGTGTGCGGGGGATGGCGCGCGTGGGCGTATAAGCGCAGGGGCCCACCGGAAGAATCCTGGCGGGCCCCTGAACTATACGTGTTTTCTTAACACCTTCAGCAGAATGCTCATATGAGCCTTCTGGTGGGGTTTATTAGAGCTTTTCGATGTCGATCGAGGAGATGACAACGTCCTTGACCGGGCGGTCCTGGAAGCCGGTCTCAACGCTCTCAATAGCGTCAACAACCTTCTTGGATGCCTCGTCGGTGACCTCACCGAAGATGGTGTGGCGGCCGTTCAGCCAGGGGGTCTCAACGGTGGTGATGAAGAACTGAGAACCGTTGGTGCCGGGGCCTGCGTTAGCCATTGCCAGCAGGTAGGGCTTGGAGAAGGAGAGCTCGGGGTGAATCTCGTCCTTGAACTGGTAGCCGGGGCCACCAACGCCCATGCCCAGGGGGTCGCCACCCTGAATCATGAAGTCCTTGATGATGCGGTGGAACACGACGTCCTTGTACAGGGGGGTGTTCATGATTTCACCGGTGCGGGGGTGCTTCCACTGACGGGAGCCGTCAGCGAGGCCGATGAAGTTCTCAACAGTCAGCGGTGCGTGGTTGCCGAAGAGCTCGACGACGATGTCACCGTAGTTGGTGTGGATAGTTGCCTTAGCAGTTGCATTAGTCATGGCTCTATTGTGGCACGGGGCGGCGCTCATTCGCCATCTAACATGTTTTTTCGCCCCGGGCGCACCGTTGGGCGGGCTTTTTGGGCGGGAATTGAATATCCTGAGAGGTGAACACTACGCGCGCGGCGGCGTTTTCTGGCCGCTGGCGCATTTCAACCGATGGAGGTCACCCCATGTTCTGCTGCAAGAAGCGCAAGGCACGCAAGGCTGCTAAGGCTCAGGCTGTTGTCTCTTCCCTGGCTGCTGTTGAGTCCGCGCTGGAAGGCAAGACCGCTGAGATGTTCGCTGAGAAGCTGACCGGCAACAAGAAGGCCCTGAAGAAGGCTCGTAAGGCTACCGCGAAGACCGTTCGCGCCGCTGAGAAGGAACTGGCTCGTATTGAGCGTAACGGCGGCAAGCGCCCCCGTAAGGGCCTGGCATTCCTGGGTCTGCTGGTTGCTCTGGGTGTTGCAGGTGCAGCAGCTTACAACGCAGCTCGTCCCGTGGAGGACCCCTGGAAGAACGCATAAGCGTTCCCCCGTATCTTCTTCTCTAGAGCTTTCTGAGGCGCCGCTAGCGGCGTGAGGGAGCGCTTTATGAGAGATAGCCGCCCGCTAGAGTTTTACTCTGGCGGGCGGCTATTGTTTGTTCTTTTTTTGGGGGGATGAAAGGGGAGATAGGAGGCGCTACAGATGCTACAGGTAGAGCGCTGATTCTCCCCGTGCATATACCCCGGGGTGCACCCTGCGGTATTTCCCTGACATACCCGGATATACCCTGATATATCCGGATACACAAAGAACCCCATGTCTTTCGACATGGGGTTCTCGGTTTAAAAATAAACCGGCGATGACCTACTCTCCCACACCCACAAAAGTGCAGTACCATCGGCGCGAAGAGTCTTAGCTTCTGGGTTCGGAATGGAACCAGGCGTTTCCCTCTTGCTATAATCACCGGAAAGTGGAGGCGAGGGGACTCGAACCCCTAACCCTCTGCTTGCAAAGCAGATGCGCTACCAATTGCGCCACGCCCCCGCGGTGCTCTACTAGTCTATAACACCTTTTACAGCTTTACCAAATCCTCAGGAACATTTTTTTAGTTAGACCCATCACACCCCTGAGGGGCTTAGGAAATAACCTCACCCGGCACCGTCGCCTCACGCTTCGTCAGAGCCTGCAGCGGACCACTCACTTCCTGCAGATACTTACGGATCTCGGTACGTTGCGCCTCCTTCGCGGACTCCTCCTTCGACTCCGGCGCCGTGAAGCCCAGCTTGAAAGCATCCCACTGGCTCGCCGACAGGTATTTCTCACGAGCATTCCACACCAGCGAGAACGACGCCAAAGTCTTCAGTTCCTTCTTCGTAGCAGCCTTCGACAGCACATCAGCAACCGTTGCCACGCGCGAAGACTCCGCAACACTCACCGAAATCTTCGACTGAGCACCCGAGGGCAGGCCCAGCGCCTTATCCGGAGCCAACTGAATATTCAAGTGAATCTGCTGCACCTGCTCATTCTTCAGATCCAGCTCAGCCAGCGCACGGAAGCGTTTCAGCAGGGACTCATAGTTCTCATCAATCACAACGGCATTCAGACGCAGCTCATCCGCCAGCAGACCCACCTGCGCGTAGCTCGCATTAGTTCCCAGCGCCGCGTTAGCAGTCAGCACCTTCAGCCACTGCTCTTCCTTCAGGGTCGCCGATTCGTTCACGCGCAGCGGGCCCACCGGCGCATCCGTAGCGGTGTTAGCAACGTTCTGCGGGTCATTCGCCGAGTCCACACCGCCGTAGGTAACGCTCAGCCGGTGCAAAGAACCGTAAACGGACAGGTTCGTCAGAGCCGTAGCTGCCGCCGCCAAATCGGCCTGTGCCGCCTCTGTGAGGGAGAAAGAACCCACCAGACGCAGGTCCTGTTCACCACGCCCCTGACCCACATAGATACGCCCCAGAGACTCAATCTTCAGGTAGCGGGTATCAACATTCTCGCGAACCAGACGCTCACGGCGTGCCAGCAGCTTCTCGTTTGAAACCACCGCCGCCGCATCCTCACCCAGCACACCGGTGGCGGCAATCTGCGGCATCGCGGCAAGTACCCCGGCGGCAGCGACCACGCCGCCAGTCAGAAGCAGGGAACGGCGGGGCACCACGAGGCGGCGCACCTGCCCCGCAATAGCCTCTTTAGCGGCATCTACACGGGTTGAAGAGCTCTTAGCGAAGGATTCCTCAGCGGCGACGGATGCCGCCTCAGAAGAGCCCTGAGAGGCTCCCCGGGTAGAAGTATCGGGAATGTGAGAGTTCTCGGGTTCAGGAGTAGGTGAAGAAGACACAGAATCTCCATGATGTAGGGCGAGCGCAAAGCCCACCAATGGTTTGAGGGGAGTGAAGTCTCTCTAGAATACCGCCCGCACCTATGCGCAGGCCGGCAACCCGCTGCGCATCATTCGAAGGGCATAAAGAAAACCTATGGGGTGGACTTAAGTCCACCCCATAGGTCACAAGTTTCATGAGAGCTCTCAACTCTCATAGCAGGCTATTTAGTTATCCTGCGCAGCGGTAGCGTTCGGAGCCGGGATATTAGCCGATTCGGCAGCCAACTCAGCGATACGAATCTCGCCGGTCGTCGGATCATCGTAGGTCACGTACTCGGTACCGCCAGCCGTAGGCTCAGCGTCCTCGTTCACGTGGTTCTCCGCAATCAGGAAGCCGTGCGCACCAAGAATCTTAGCGACGCGGTCAATATCCTGCGGGGTCGGGGTATGATCCACCACTCGACGAATGTACTCGTTAATGCGCTGGTCGCTCACGTACGCCTCACCACGGGCAGCACGGGACTGCATGAGCTGGCGAACAACTTCCTGCAGCTGCTCATCGGTCAGACGCATCTTCAAAATAGCCATCACTGCCGCGCGGTCCTGCACCGGAACATCCTTGGGATACCCGACGCTCAGCCAGTCGATTACTCGAGAGATCATGCTCTTATCAGGCATCGAGCCCCTCCTTCGAAGCAGTCATCATATGCAATTTAGTGTTCACGGGATTAGTGGCCTCCACCGGTTACGCCGAAGATATTCCAGCCGAAAGTGTGGTCGATAAAGTCCTTAGCGACCCAGAGAATACCGATGATTACGATTGCTACGATAATAGCAAAAATGCAGAACGCAGCAATCTTCGCCGCCGTTCCCGGAGGCTCAATTTCAACCAGCTTACCGTCCGCGGTGTACTCGGTACGACCAGCCAGCATACGCAGACCCAGGGCATAGAGCGCCGGAAGGCCCGCACCAAAGAACAAACCGGCAATCAGCACCGGAATAACCTTGTTCACAATGTCAATCAGATATTCCATGACTACGAACCTGCCTTCTCAGTAGCAAGGGTCTGGGCTTCTGCGGATGCCTCAGCGCTGGTGACTGCAGCGCCTTCCTTTTCATCCCAGTCGCCAGTCACGTTCGAAGCGTCAATGTTGTCCTTCTGGGAATGACGCCACATCAGGAAACAGAAGACTACCAGCAAAGCGAACACAGTCATTTCGCCAATGAACTGGGTACCGGTCAGAGCATTCAGGCCATGACCAATCAGCCAGGTCAGAGCACCCACAATCGCGGCAGCCGGCAGAGTAATCAGCCAAGCAACCACCATGCGGCCAGCAACAGACCAGCGCACCTCAGCACCCTTACGGCCCAGGCCACTACCCAGAATCGAACCGGACGCCACGTGAGTGGTGGACAGTGCCATACCGAAGTGGGAGGAAGTCAGAATAATCGCGGCGGATGCACCATCAGCAGCAACACCCTGCGGGGTGTCTACCTCAACGATGCCCTTACCGAGGGTGCGGATAATACGCCAACCGCCCAGGTAAGTACCCAGCGCAATAGCAAGCGCGCAGGAAGCCTTCACCCAGAAGGGAATCGCGTCATCGTTGCTCAGAGTGCCCGAAGCAACCAGAGCCAGGAAGATCACGCCCATGGTCTTCTGTGCATCGTTGGTACCGTGCGCCAGAGACATCAGGGATGCGGTCGCAACCTGTCCCTTACGGAAGCCTCCGTGCTTACGGTCGTCAGCCACCGGGGCAGCAATACGGTAGACCAGCCAAGTGCCGGTTGCCGCCACAATAGCCGCAATGACGGGGGAGAGGACCGCAGGAACAATAATCTTGGACAGAACGCCCATCCACTGCACGCCGTCAAAGCCGATCGCGACAATAGCCGAACCAATCAGGCCACCAAACAGAGCGTGCGACGAGGATGAGGGAAGACCCAGAAGCCAGGTCAAAACGTTCCAGAGGATACCGCCCACCAGACCGGTAAAGACGATGAGCATCAGCGCCGGGCCGTCCGTTGTTACATCGATACGGTCCAGGTTCACGATGCCGCTACCGACCGAGCGTGCCACCTCAACAGAGAGGAACGCGCCGACAAGGTTCAGGGATGCAGACAGCGCCACGGCGGTCTTAGGCTTCAGCGCACCGGTGGCGATGGAGGTTGCCATCGCGTTACCGGTGTCGTGGAAGCCATTCGTAAAGTCGAAGGCGAGCGCGGTAAGCACCACGATCACGAGAATAATGAGTTCTGTAGTCACAAGAAAATTATCTGTCGGTTTTCGCGAAATCTAAAGTATTCCGAATTAACACGAAATAACAGATAAACCCACGGCATTGAGCGGATTTTTATGAGGGTTTTACTATAGAGCCCATACTTTGGGGTCGAAACTCCCGATATTCCGCGGAAAAAAGGGTGCACCTATCGGAATGCTTAAGTTGGTTTATGTGGCTTATGCGAGAGTGCGGGGGAGAGGGGCGATTATATCCGTCAAGAGGCTAAAGTGTGTTCACCAAGTGTTCACTTTCAGGAACCTCCCAGCTTTCTTTTTGTGACACACCTTTATTATTCAGACCTCATATGGGTCACCAAGCTACCTACACGGGATACTCCTGTGGGTTTTTACAGCACTGGGGTTACAGTACGGGGGTTTCGGCGGCGCAAGTCCTCTGCGGCAGTGGGATTTCTGTAGCGGCGCACGCTTCAGTATCACGAAGGAACGACCCCAGCTACCAATTCGCAGCGCGCACAATACGCCAGCTTCACGAGGCGCCCATGCCGAATCTGCCACTCGCATCAGCGAATACAACAAAAGACCCCGCATCTTTCGATACGGGGTCTTTTTCAAAAATAAACCGGCGATGACCTACTCTCCCACACCCACAAAAGTGCAGTACCATCGGCGCGAAGAGTCTTAGCTTCTGGGTTCGGAATGGAACCAGGCGTTTCCCTCTTGCTATAATCACCGGAAAGTGGAGGCGAGGGGACTCGAACCCCTAACCCTCTGCTTGCAAAGCAGATGCGCTACCAATTGCGCCACGCCCCCGTCTCAGCGGAAACCACTGTTTAGTTATTTTTCCAAGCCTTCACGACTTCATTGCTCTGGTACTTTTTCAGAACCATCACAGTGACACACGAAAGAACAGCAAGAATCAATAATTTCTTCATTATTGCCTTTCATAGTGTGGAGTGGGCGTACCAAGAATCGAACTTGGGACCTCTTCGTTATCAGCGAAGCGCTCTAACCGTCTGAGCTATACGCCCTCCTTCTGCGGAATTTCTTCCGTAGAACGAGATATAACTATACAGGTGTTTGCAGGTAACACCAAATCGAAAAAGCATGTTCTGTATCACATTTTAATACCGTGGGTTCCCATGCACGCAAAACAGGCGGCATGCAGAACGGGCGGCACCACCTCCATCCAGAGGGACACCGCCCGCACACAAAGCTCAAAAAGCTACAAACTAGGACTCATCGCTCAGAGTCAAGGTCACGCCACCAACCAGCTTCGCAGCCAGGTTGTACAGAATCGCGCCAATCATACCCAGCAGAGTAAAGACCACAGTGTTGACCACAGCAAAAATAGTAGTCACCAAAGCAACCTGACCCAGCGAGATCATCTGCGAAATATCCACAGTGGTCGAACCAGTACCCAGAGAGCTAATCAGCTGGTTCACACCGGTAAACGCACCAGATGCCTGCAGGAACAGCCAGAGAATCACCGACGCCACGACGGTCACGATACCCAGGGCAATAGACAGCAGGAAGATCAGCTTAGCAACCGACCACGTATCCACCTTCTGCACCACCAGGCGCGCACGACGAATCTTCGAACGCGGCGCCGGACGCACCAGCTGACGGCGTGAACCGGTCGGACGCTTAGCGTTTACAGGGCGCTTGCCGGCAGGACGCTTAGCGGTACCGCCAGGACGAGCCTGGCCCGAACGCGACTGAGCCGGGCGACGCGCGCCAGCCTTAGCCGCACCCGAAGACTTAGATGCACCAGCCGACGCCGAACGCTGTGCCGACGCAGGAGAGGAGCTCGCGGGAGTGCTGCTCATTAGTTACCTCCAGTAGCGGTGAGATCGGCAGCCGCCCCCTCCCCCCCCTTGTCCCCACCGCGTGCCGCCGCTTCACCCTCGTTGTCCGAACCGGGCGCCTCAGAAGACTCCGAAGCCTCGGTGTTCTCAGTGGTTTCATCGTCGCTATCATCCAGCTGACGATCCTGGTTGCGTGCAACACCAATAATAGAATCGCCCTTACCGGGCTTTGCAAAGATAACACCCATAGTATCGCGTCCCTTCGCAGGAACCTCATTCACGTTCGAACGAACGACCTTGCCGCTGGCCATAACCACCAGCACCTCGTCCTCTTCGTCCACAATGAGGCCACCCACCAGGGCGCCACGATCCTCAACTAGCTTAGCAACCTTAATGCCGAAGCCGTTACGGCCCTGCACGCGGTACTCATCCACGCTCGTACGCTTCGCGTAACCACCCTCAGTGACCACGAAGACGAAGGAGCCCTCAGTAACCACATTCGCAGAAATCAGCTCGTCGCCCTCACGGAACTTCATACCGGTCACACCGGAGGTCGAACGACCCATCGGGCGCAACGACGCATCATCAGCGTGGAAGCGCAGCGACATACCGTTACGCGACACCAGCAGAATATCGTCCTTATCCGAAACGGTGAACGCCGAAACAACCTCATCGCCCTCACGCAGGTTAATCGCAATCAGGCCGGCAGTACGGTTCGTATCGTAATCGCTCAGGCGGCTCTTCTTCACCATGCCACCGCGAGTAGCAAGCACCAGGTACTCAGCATCCTCGTAGCTCTTCAGCTCCATGACCTGAGCAATATGCTCGCCGCCCTGGAACTCCAGCAGGTTCGCAATGTGCTGGCCCTTCGCGTCACGACCGGCTTCCTGCAGCTCGTAACCCTTCGCACGGTACACGCGACCCAGGTTCGTGAAGAACAGAATCCAGCTGTGCGTAGTGGTCACAAAGAAGTGCTCCACCACGTCATCACCGCGCAGCGAGGCACCCTTAATGCCCTTACCGCCACGGTGCTGGCTACGGTACTGATCACTGCGAGTGCGCTTAATGTAGCCGCCGCGAGTAATCGTAACCACGACCTCTTCCTCAGGTATGAGGTCTTCCATGGACATGTCGCCGTTGTAGCCGTACATAATCTGGGTGCGACGCTCATCGCCGTAGCGGTTCACAATCTCACCCAGCTCCTCAGAGATAATCTCGCGCTGGCGAGTCTCCGAAGCAATAATCGCGTTGTACTCAGCGATCATGCGCATCAGCTCATCGTGGCGATCCTGAATCTTCTGACGCTCCAAAGCAGCCAGACGACGCAGCTGCATGTTCAGAATTGCCTGAGCCTGAGCCTCATCAATCTGCAGGAACTCCATCAGGCCGCTACGCGCCTCATCAGCGGTGGGGGAGCGGCGAATCAGGGCAATAACCTCATCCAGAGCATCCAGAGCCTTCAGCAGACCACGCAGGATGTGCGCCTCTTCCTCCGCCTGACGCAGACGGTAACGGGTACGACGAACGATAACGTCCATCTGGTGATCCACCCAGTGACGCACAAACGCATCCAGGGACAGGGTGCGCGGCACACCATCAACAATGGCGAGCATGTTTGCGGAGAAGTTCTCCTGCAGCTGGGTGTGCTTGTACAGGTTGTTCAGCACGACCTTCGGGGAAGCATCACGCTTGAGCACAATCACCAGACGCTGACCGGTACGGCCCGAGGTCTCATCGCGCAAATCCGCGATGCCGGTGACCTTACCGTCCTTGATGAGCTCAGCAATCTTAATCGCCAGGTTATCCGGGTTCGCCTGGTACGGCAGCTCGGTAACCACCAGGCAGGTACGACCGTGGATTTCCTCCACATTGACCACCGCGCGCATGGTGATAGAGCCGCGGCCAGTACGGTACGCATCCTCAATGCCCTTGGTACCCAGAATCTGCGCGCCGGTCGGGAAGTCCGGGCCCTTAATGCGCGCCATCAGAGCGTTCAGCAGCTCCTCATTAGTGGCGTGCGGGTTCTTCAGGAACCACTCCACACCCTCGGCAACCTCACGCAGGTTATGCGGCGGAATATTGGTCGCCATACCCACAGCAATACCCGAAGAACCGTTAACCAGCAGGTTCGGGATGCGCGCGGGCAAAACGGTAGGCTCCAGGGACTTGCCGTCGTAGTTGGGCTGGAAATCAACGGTGTCTTCGTTGATGTCACGCACCATCTCAAGGGCAATGGGAGCCATCTTGGTCTCGGTGTATCGAGGCGCTGCAGCACCGTCGTTACCGGGGGAGCCGAAGTTACCCTGGCCCAGAGCCAGCGGGTAACGCATAATCCAGCTCTGAATCAAACGCACCAGAGTGTCGTAGATAGCGCTATCGCCGTGGGGGTGGAACTGACCCATCACGTCACCAACCACGCGGGCGCACTTGTTGAAGGATCGGTCCGGGCGGTAGCCGCCGTCGTACATCGCGTAGATGACGCGGCGGTGCACGGGCTTGAGACCGTCACGCACATCCGGCAGGGCGCGGCCAATAATAACCGCCATTGCGTAATCCAGGTAGGAACGCTGCATCTCAGTCTGCAGGTCCACCTGTTCAATGTGACCGTGGTGGTCTACATTTTCAGCGCCACCGTTGCTGACTACGTCAACCTCAGTGGATTTATTCTGCTGTTCTTCGCTCATTACTTTCTCATTCCTCAATGACTCGCTCGGCTATATAGCTCATTGGGCATATTCCATACGGGGCATATGCCGTTTCGTGCTAGATATCGAGGAATCGAATGTCCTTAGCGTTCTGCTGGATAAACTCACGACGAGCCTCAACGTCCTCACCCATCAGAACAGAGAAGATCTGGTCAGCAGCAGCTGCATCCTCCATCTTCACCTGCAACAGGGTGCGGCGAGCCGGATCCATGGTGGTGTCCCACAGCTCGGTGTAGTCCATCTCGCCCAGACCCTTGTAACGCTGAATGCCGTTGTCCTTAGGCAGGCGCAGGTTCTTCGCCGCGCCACGAGCCAGAGCCTCATCACGCTCAGCATCCGAGTACACGTAGTCGTGCGGAGCGTTCGACCACTTGATGCGGTACAGCGGCGGCTGAGCCAGGTACACATAACCTGCCTCAATCAGCGGACGCATAAAGCGGAAGAGCAGAGTCAGCAGCAGAGTCGTAATGTGCTGGCCATCGACGTCCGCATCCGCCATCAGAACGATCTTGTGGTAGCGTGCCTTCTCAATATCAAAGTCATCACCAATGCCGGTACCGAAAGCGGTAATCATCGCCTGAATTTCAGCGTTGGACAGGGCACGGTCCAGGCGAGCACGCTCAACGTTCAGGATCTTACCGCGCAGCGGCAGAATAGCCTGAGTGTTCGGGTTGCGACCCTGAACAGCCGAACCACCCGCAGAGTCACCCTCCACCAGGTAAATCTCAGAGATCGACGGATCCTTCGAGGAGCAGTCCTTGAGCTTACCGGGCATGGAGCTAGTCTCCAGCAGACCCTTACGGCGGGTCGTTTCACGAGCCTTACGGGCAGCGATACGCACCTGAGCGGCGGTGATTGCGCGGCGCACGATATCCTTCGCCACCGCGGGGTTACGACCGAACCAGTCGCCAAGGTGATCGTTTACCTCACGCTGGGTGAAGGACTTAGCCTCCGAGTTACCCAGCTTGGTCTTGGTCTGACCCTCGAACTGCGGCTCGGAAATCTTAATCGAAATCACCGCGGTCAGACCCTCACGCACGTCTTCACCGGTGAGGTTATCGTCCTTATCGCGCAACAGCTTGTTCTCACGCGCGTAACGGTTCACCAACGAGGTCAGAGCAGCACGGAAACCCTCTTCGTGGGTACCGCCCTCATGGGTGTTAATCGTGTTCGCGTACGAGTAGACGGACTCCTTGTAGGCACCGGTCCACTGCATCGCCACTTCCAGGCTCATGTTGCGCTCGGTGTCTTCGGCTTCGAAGGAGACAATCTCCTCGTTCACGATGGTCTTCGCGCCTGCGTTGAGGAAGTGTACGTAGTCGAACAGGCCGTTGTCGTAACGGTAGGTGACGGTCGTGTAGCCGTCGGCGTTCGCACGCACGCGGTTGAGAGTGTTTTCCTTCTCCTCTTCGGCAACCTCGTCACCGGTGAACTTCTCACGCTCATCGGTCAGGGTGATGGTCAGGCCCTTGTTCAGGAACGCCATCTGCTGGAAGCGAGCGCGCAGAGTCTCAAAGTCGAACTCGACGGTCTCGAAGATCTCCGGGTCCGGGTAGAAAGTCTGAATGGTACCGGTCTTATCGGAGGGCTCACCCTTGCGCAGGGGACCATCCGGCACACCACCGTTGGAGAAGGAAATATGCCATGCGTAGCCCTGGCGGTGCACCTCGGTAATCACGCGGGTAGACAGCGCGTTCACCACGGAGATACCCACACCGTGCAGACCACCGGAAACGGAGTAGCCGCCGCCGCCAAACTTACCGCCAGCGTGCAGCACGGTCATAACGACCTCAACGGTGGACTTGTGCTCGGTGGGGTGCTCATCCACGGGAATGCCGCGGCCGTCGTCCTCTACGCGAACAGCGCCGTCAGCCTGAATGGTCACGTCAATTTTGGAGGCGTAGCCGGCGAGCGCTTCGTCGACCGAGTTATCTACGACCTCGTAGACCAGGTGGTGCAGACCGCGCTCAGTGGTCGAGCCAATGTACATGCCGGGGCGCTTGCGAACCGCTTCCAGACCTTCCAGCACGGTAATATCGGATGCACCGTATTCATGCTGCTGTTCAGATGCATTCTGTTCAGATGCCACGAGGCAGAACTCCTTGAGTAGATGATGCAACCGGCGAAGAAGAACTGCGGGCAGCTCAGAGGGGAGCCTAGAACGCCTCACAGAGGGCACAAGAAAGTGCCTGCACAACCCGCGGTGCCGGTGGTGCCCATAGGTGGGCACACTTTACGCATTGTCTCTTTTATTTTACCGAGCAAGAGAGCTTAAAACCATCTACAGGCGTCATTTATTGAGCTTTTTGAGAGCTATCACCCGCTCAAAAGCCCGCAAAGGCGGTTTAGAGTGGTTCAACCCCCTTTTGAGGTAGGGGATACGGTTCACCACTTCGTGGGGGTTGCCGGCGATTCTATAGCTTTCATAGCGTGCAGAAAATCTTGAGGCGCAGAAAAGGGGCACGCTTTACGCAACGTGCCCCGAATCCCAAATTTTTCCACCGAGGTGGCGCGAAGTGGTGACGCGATGCGCCTACCCGAATACGCCTACCCGTAGGTGTCGCGCACACCACGCATGCCGGTCGCCCGACGATAGCCTCGCTGATTCCAGCGTCCGTTGTTCGGACCCAGCACGCGAACCTGAGCCACGACACCATCACCCAGTTCGCGGCGGAAAAGTTCGATGAGGTGCCCGTGCATCAGGCGCAGCTGAGTCGTCCAGGCGGTAGAGTCGCACTGGACTTCAACAATGGAGTTTTCGAAGCTGATGGGGCGGGTGTGCGCCGCGATTTCAGGGCCCACGAGCTCAGCCCAGCGAGCCAGTACGCTAGAGACTGCCACGGGCTCTTTCCAGCCGCGAGAACGAATCAGGGCACTGACAATACCACCGAGGGGCTTGGGGTCGCGAGAGCTCTCTCCGGGGCCGCTATAGCCGCCCATGACACGGGGGTCCCATCCCTGCGCTCGCCGTGATTTCTTCTTCGATGCGGCACCGGACATGACCGCACCAAAATCGCGCATGATTTTATTCGCTGAGAATGCGTTCAGGGGTGCCTCGCCGCGTTCTTGAGCCGCCACGCGCATGCGGGTCAGCAGGGCGGAGGGGGCATCCACCTCGTCACGGTAGAACTCACCCACGCCGTCAACCTCGTGCGGGTTTTGAGTCTCCGCAAACTGTGTTTCCGCGAATTCATCGAATGTTTCACGTGAAACATGGTTTTGAGGGTAGACGGGATTACTCATCGCCGCCACCTTCCGCGAGCGCAGATGCAGTCGACCCCTCACTATCCGCAGAGGTAGCGGGAATGATGGTGGCAGGCTGTGCATACTCGGCGTGCCCCGCCGTCACCGACACCAGGCGGTAGTCACCCAGCTCCTCCGGAATATCGCTGAGCACCGCGCAGGTAATCAACACCTGCTCCGCATCGGCAACCATCGCACCCAGGCGGTGTCGGCGCGCAGAATCAAGCTCCGCAAACACATCATCAAGAATCAGAATCGGCGAAGAACCCGCCGAGGAATCATCCTCAACATGCACAAACCATGACGCCAGTTTCAGCGCCAGAGCAAAAGACCAGCTCTCGCCGTGTGAGGCAAAATGCTTCACCGGCATGCCACCGAGCAGCAGGGTAATATCCTCACGGTGCGGACCCACCAGGGTCACGCCGCGCTCAATCTCATCGCGCCGACGCTCCGCAAAACCACGCATCAGAGCCTCCTTGAGGTCCTCAATGCGCATCAGCGCCGCATGCTCGATCGAGCGCTCGCCCATGCTCGAAAAAACAGTCGACTCATAGTTGAAACCGACCTCTTTAGAGCCGTCCGTCAGCCCCGCGTAGGCGCGGCGAAGCTGCGGCAAAAAGCGTTGCAGCAGACGGAAACGCGCAGAAAGCAGCTGAGCGCCCAGGGTCGACAGCTGCTCATCCCAGACCGACAGGGTACTCAGTGCGTTCTCATCCCGCGCCTTACGCTGCATGGATTTCAGTAACGAATTACGTTGCCGCAAAATCCGCTCATACTCGCTACGGTACCCAGAGACCACTGGACGCAAAGAGCTCGCTAAATCATCCACAAAACGACGACGACCGGCGGGATCCCCCTTCACCAATTGCAGATCCTCCGGGGAAAACAGCACCGTGCGGGCAATACCCAGCGCTTCCTTGGCACGCACCGGCGCGGCACGATTAATGCGCACCCGGTTACTCTGCCCCGGAGCAATCTCAAACTCGGTCACCGTCTGCTGCGAACCGCGCACCGTACGGGTACGGATATAGGCGCGCGAAGCGCCAGCACGCACCAGCGGCCCGTCATGGCTCACACGGTGCGAAGACAGCGACGCCGCATAGTCGATCGCCTCAACAATATTGGTTTTACCCACACCATTCGACCCCAAAAACACCGTAACTCCCGCCGAAAGAGGCAGGCTCAGCAGAGCGTACGTGCGGTAATCCAACAACGAAATATGGTCGATATACACCGCGGAGCAGCTCCTTTCACGGGGTTTCATATACGGGGTCGCAAGGGGTCACGGCGCCAGCTGGCAGGCACAGCGCGCGGGCCAAAATACTGTGGTCTTTCCGTACGGATGAGCACAGAAAAACAGCGCAACCCCGCACATACCCACGATGCATAGGGCACCGAAAGACGTGCGGGGCGGCAAACACTGAAACTAGTTCGACGGCAGGCGAACCGGCATCAGCAGGTAACGGTAGTTGCGGTCATCCTCAGCCAGCGGCTCATCCTGACCGGAAATCACGGCGGGCTTCGGCGCATCGGTGAAGGAGAAACGAACGAACTCAGTACCGAAAACCTTCAAACCATCCGAGAGGTAGGCGGGGTTGTACGCAACGGTGATGTCATCACCGGACAGGTGCGCCTGCAGAGTCTCGGAAGCCTGAGCCTCATCACCGCGGCCGGCATCAATAGCAACCGAACCCTGAGTGAACTTCAGACGCAGGGGAGTGTTGCGCTCCGCCACGAGGGAGATACGGCGAGCAGCCTCAGCCAGGTCGGAGGTGCGAACCACCGCGTGAATCGGGGTCTGTTCGGGGAACAGCGCACGGATGTTGGGGTAGTCGCCGTCCATCAGAACGCTGGTGGTGCGGCGGGGAGCCCCGGGCAAGGCGAGCAGGTCGCCCCCAAGGATGA